>ULXH01057065.1_pt1 | contig 32545 bp, 43 predicted proteins | sample 1961101 | NCBI WGS metagenome assembly ULXH01 (sample SAMEA4835833, study PRJEB28245) | human gut metagenome | biome: gut microbiome; material: fecal sample | place: Denmark | collected 2008 | reverse complement strand
CGTTCACCTTGTCTGCAACAATATATCTTTGTCTTATTAGGGAAGCATTTGATTGTTTTAGATTATACTATTGTCACCATCTCGTGTCAAACGCTTTCTATTTCAGACAGAAAGTGGCGCGGAGAAACAGTATAATTTACCCATACCACGAAAGGCAAGGACATTCCGCATGAGTAAAACTGTTTCGTTCAAAAACAATGACCGCTTTATCCAAATCGGCATTGCCATCGTCACCCTCCGCAAGCTGCGTGGAATGTCGCAGGAAAAGCTGGCGGAGAAAGCTGGTATCAGCCGTTCACTTCTGAGCGTCATCGAAGCGCCCGGAACGGCACACAACTTCACGCTGGATGTGTTCTTCGACATTGCGGATGCACTGGAAGTTGATCCTGCCGATCTCATCAGCGCGTCTATGATCCCCGACAAGATGCTCAAAGGACGTGAAACACGGAATACTGCCGAATAAAAAATGAAGGGTGTATCGACTGATACACCCTTCATCAATTTTTATTACGTTCTCCGTGCCAGTGTCTGCGTATGCAGGAGGGCATCCATCAGCATCCGTCCATCCTCGCGGTCATTCCACCAATATGGGCGGAGGAATAGCAGCGCATTCTCCAGCCAAACATAATCGTCCCTCGTCAGTGCATGGCTTTGGAGTCCCTCGCTGATCCTGGTATATGATTCTCTGACCTTTTCACTGGCGTGTTCCCGCACCAGGTAGGCGTTGAGCAGACCAGTAATTACAGATATTTCTTCGTCGGTATAGAACATGACTATCCTCCCTGTAGACAAACACACAGGCCAAAGTATAGCACATTTACTCTGCGTCTACAAGAAGTCTTGTCTCATTCTTTCCTCTGTCTTAGTACCTCCGATAGAGTGAGTCCTTCCGGGTGCGCCATGGTGACGCTACCCTTATGACAGTTCAAGAGCGCACCTCCCCCTTGGCGGGAGGTGCGCTCTTAAGCTGTTCACTTGACGCGGTACAGGTTGCTGGTCAGACTGCCGTTGGGACGGCGGCGATGGGTGCGCTCCAGGAAACCGTGACGTTCCAAATCTGTCAACGCCCGCTGCACGGTGCGGCGGGACAGCTTCAGATCCTCCGCGATCCTGCGGACGCTGGGCCAGCAGGTGTCTCCTACGTTGGAGCGATCCTTCAGGTACATATAGACCGTCCTGGCGCGATGAGACAGCTCCTGATCTGCATAGATGCTTCCAAAGTAGCTCATGGCCTTGTGTCCTCACTGTAGAGCCCCATGGCCGAGCGAGGTGTTCTCCTCTGTGTGGCCGATGCCTGCTGCGCCTGTACGGGTCGGTCACTGCTGCTATATCTTTTGCTGATACTGAGGAACAATTCCTGACGGCTGGCGTAGGCCACAGGCCGCGCCGCGTGTTCCGGTGTGGCATAGGTCGCATCGAAGGTAATGCCCCAATCGAGAAACAGCCGCAGCTTCGTCTGCATGGGATGTGTTCCCGTTTTCATCACCACAAAGCTGCCCTTGGGAATGGATTTCAACTCGTCCGGCGTCATCAGCGGGCGCTCCATCATCTGCAGGCTCTGGCTGGGATCGTTCTTCCCCTTACTGACAGAGCCGCTGAGTACCGTGCGGCTGCCCAGCGATTTGGAGAGCTGCTCCGCCGTCTGACTGTTGGGCGCAAAGCCGCCGAAGATGGTATCCTGACAGTTGTCAGTCAATATTTCTGCGCCTTCTCTGCCGTAATTCTTCTCCAACTGCGCCAGCGATTGGATGATGGGTACAAGTGTGATACCTCGGGAGCGACCCGCGCTGAACAGCGCCTCCACGTCAAAGGCGGGCATAGTTCCGAACTCATCACAATAGAACACCACGCGGCTGGGCAGACGCCCGCCGTTTTCGTCCGCCACGGCGAACAGCTCCCGCGCCAGCGTCTGTATCATCAGCCCTGCCATGAAGTTTTTGGTGGTGTCCTCCTCCGGCAGGATGAGGAAGATAGCGGACTTCTCCGCCGCGAATTGCTCGGCGTTGATGGCACTGTCAAAGCATAGCACCTGCTCCAGTTCCGAGTCCAAAAAGGCATTGAGCCGGGACAGCACCGTGGACATGACGGAGGCCATGGCCTGTTCGGAGGCATCCAGTGCTGCACCGGCAAACCACCGGGCCTTATGCGTGTCCGGCATCCTGTCCATTAGAAGTGCAAACCAGTTTTGGCCGCGAACGCCGGAGGGTACCAGCAGCTCCTGCACCAGCTTGAACACGGACACGATGTGCCGGCGCTCTGTGGGATGCTTGCTGTCCGGCGGCAGGAGTTCTGCCAGCAGGAGCACCACAGCGGTCAGCAAACCCTCCGCCGCATCGTAGAAGTAGGCGTTCTGCCCGTAGTCCGTATTGCCGCCCGGTGACACAATGGTCTTGGCCAGTATCTTGGCGTATTTCTCCGCTTTGGCACGGGCGGCAAGACCGCCAGTCGCCCGTGTCTCATCCATGTAGTGGTTGATGAGGGTCATAAGGTTATAGCCATCCGAGCGGGTGGGGTTGCGCAGGTCTATCACGGTAACATGGTAGCCATAGCATTTCTGCGCCACCGCGCCGTAGTTGCGGGCAAGGTCACCCTTGGTGTCAGAGGCGAAAAAGCTCATGCCGCAAGCGCAGGCATACTCCAGATTGGGGTACAGGAAATACGCCGTCTTGCCCACGCCGGACGCACCGATCATAAGACAGTGGACATCATCCGTGTCCACCAATGCGGTGATGCCATTCTTGCCGCTGATACTGCCCAGCACCAGTCCCTGCGCTTCAGGCAGATTTTTGCCTGCCCGCCAGTCCGGCACTCGGAAGGGGACGAGGGCATAGGTCTTGCGGATCTCCGCATCGGTAGCCCACCGCGCCGTGCCATGCTGCCCGTCGCCCACGGTCTTGGACTTGATGTTGTTCAGCGTATAGTGGTCACCCAGCAGTGCCAGTCCGCCGATAACGGCCACCATGACGCCTGCCGCCGCAATGAGTATCCAGAGGTTATCTGTCACAGGATTTCTCCTTTCCTTTTTTATCGATCTATGTTACTATTGCCGTGTAAAAATAGGGGAGGGACACTACATGAGCCATCTCGTTGCCACCGAATATAAGTACTTTGAGGACATTCGCAGAACGCGCTCTGACGGTTCCGAGTATTGGTATGCCAGAGAACTGGCTTCGGTCCTGGATTATGCAAAATGGGAAAACTTTGCCAAGGTCATCAAGCGCGCTATGATCGCCTGTGAAAACAGCGGACATGATGCATCTGCCGATTTTCCTGAGGTCAGGAAAATCGTTGAAGCCGGTGCAGCAACGAAAGGCATTGTTGACTATGAGTTGTCCCGCTACGCCTGCTATCTGATCGTGCAGAACGGTGATCCGCGCAAAGAGGTCATCGCGTTGGATGGCCAATTGATGTTGGATGAATGAAGGTTTCAGCAACCATGTGCTGACCGTTTTACACCTATTGCCGCCAAATACTGTTGAACATAGTGCCTTTCCTTTTTAGCTGTTTTGTGTTACTATGTGAAAAAGTGGTATGATAAGTATGTGAAGCGACATATCTTGATGGAGGGCGCATGGACGAGCTATACACAAAACTTGCAAATCTTGCCGCACGGTATGGCGCACAGCGGTTAGTCCTCTACGGCTCCCGCGCCAGAGGAGACTTCCACGCACGCAGCGATGTTGACCTCGCTGTATACGGTATGCCCGAGAAGCAGCGCGGCGGCTTTTCCCTTGAGGCAGAGGATCTTCCCACGCTCTTGAAGCTGGATATCGTGCATATCTCCGAGAATATGGAACCCGCGTTTCTGCAAAACATCGAGAAGGATGGTGTAACACTGTATGCTGCAGAAGATTGAAAACTATAAACGTGCCTTTGCACAGTTGGAAGATGCCGTCAAAAGCTATCTTGCAGCGCCGCAGGATACGTTGTACCGTGATGGACTGATCCAACGTTTTGAGTTCACAGTGGAGCTGGCGTGGAAATCGCTCCGCGAATACTTGGAGGATCAGGGCGTCGTGCTCGCCGTCGTTTCGCCCCGTGCTGTGCTGAAGGACGCCTATGCCGCCGGCATAATCGACGATGCCGATATGTGGAACGCGATCATTTCCGCACGAAATATTACCTCCCATGTCTACGATGAGGCTACCGCCACCGAAATCGCACGGCAGATCTGCGAGGATTTCACGCCCGTACTCCGTTCTTTGCTATTGCGCTACCAACAGTGACATGAATTTACCCCGACAGCCTTATACTGTCGGGGTTTTCGCTTTGCCTCGCTTCGCACGCAGGTCATCGTTCCAGTCTTTCCCCTGCGGACGCAGGCGTTCTACGTCCACATCCATGTCCGTCAGTACCTCCATCATACTCTCGCAGGCGTCCTCGCCCGCCTCATCGTTGTCGAGGCAGAGATAGACCATATTCAACTTCGGATTCTGCCGCAGCTGCTCCAGCACCGGCTGAACGGACGTACCGCAGCAGGCCACATAGCTGTGTTCCAGCCAACCTGCCGGATAGAGCGTGATGTGGGACAGCAGGTCGATGGGTGCTTCAAAGACATAGAGGGAACAGTCCGTCCCATCCTTGTGGAAGCTATGCTTCGCCTCGCTGCCCTCCACATTGATGCGGAACACTTTTCCGCTGCTGCTTGTGCTGCGGAGGTGCGCGTGCTTGGCTACACCGTGCTCGTCCATGCCCACGAACACGCAGTTGTGGTGTACGGCGTCCTCGTAGAGCAGCTTCTCCCGCACGAACGCCGTGACCACATCCCGGTCGATGCGCCGGTGAGTAGTCAGGTAGGCATAGAGCCGCCGCATATTGAGATATGCCTCCGGCAGCGCGAAGGGCTTCGGCTCTCTCGACTCCGGCTCCTTCTTGACGATGGGGATGACGCCCTGACCGTCCCGCCCCAGCAGCATGGTCACCGCTTCGGGATAGGTCTTGTCGTAGAATTGCTGCACGAAGCTGATGGCGCGTCCGCCTTTCCGTGCGGCATGGTCATACCACATCGGCCCGCGCACGGTGATGCTGTGGTCGCTGGCCAGACGGTAATCCCGTCCGGCCATAATGAGTTTCTCGCCTCAATCCAACAGAAAAGACGGCAGGTCAACCTCGTAGGCCTGCCGTTTCTCCGCGGATGTGAAATATACAAATTTGCCCATAATCCTCCTCATGTAAAAAGCGAGCCGCATAGCGACCCGCTTCTTTCTATTCTTCTCGTTGATAATGGGGTTCCGGTGTGTACTTACCTTTTTGATATTTCCGATATTTCTCCTGTGATGTGCTTCTGTATTCATTTGCAGACGGGACTTCATCATACTTAACAGGTTCATCGCAAATGGCATCCCGCAAAATCTTCTCCAAATGCTCATACTCAGAAATATGAAATCCTTGCTCATACAACAACATCATGTTGGCACGGGACTGTTCGGCTTCGATCAGTTCTAAGGTCTTTTCGTCCTTGATCTGCAGCTTGTTGCGCAGCACCGGCACGCCATCATAGAGATAAATGTCAGGTATGGCTCTGCACCTGTACCGCCATTTTCCTATGAGAAGCCAGCAGTGCCGCCTTCATCTGTTCTCCTGTGATCTCACCTCTCGCCCAGCTATTGGACAGCGTTTTCGCATAATGAGATACGGGAGTGCCCTCTATGGCGTTGATGGCATCTGCTGTTTTGACAGCAGCAATCCGACGATTTATCTGTTTCGTGGTCATAGTGCTCACCTCACTATTAGCATACCACACACAACGAGAAAACGGAAGATAAATTTAAGGGACCTTTTACAGTCATAGTATCTGCTCATTCCGCAAGCGCTCCTGCTCCTCATGGTCGTCCCGCTTGTGCCCCATGGCCATACGCTTCTCCTGTAACCGTCTGCGGCGCTTGGAGTCGATACGCAGCGCAGGCGGGATGACCGGCATATTGCCGCGGAACACACGACTCATGTGGTGGAGTAGTTGACTGACCACGCCGACCTCTATTGCGCTCTGTGACGCGACCGCCTGCGGCTGCGTCATAGCCACAGCCGATTCAGGTGAGGGCGGCACTTGCTGCTCATTAGGTTCTGTCTCAACAGGAACTTGCTCCGACACAGGCTGCCGAAATGTTTCCGCCTGCTGAATGATCATATTCTTGATGGTACGGAACTCTTTTTGCTGTACCGGCGGCTGGTGGGGCGGCGTGTTCCGCCCATAGTAACCGGCGATCTCATCCTTCAGCTTCCGCCATTGTGCATAGCAAGCCGCCACCTCCGGGAGCTGCGCCAGCCGCTCCACGATCTCGTCCACCTGCGCCTTGACCTCTTTGGGCAGATAGCCGTAGACATGTCTGCCATCGACCTGCTCCAATGTCTGAGACAGCTTCCGCAGCTTTTGCTCTATGACAGGGTCAGTTGACTCGCTGCTCTCCAGCATCCTGATATATAGCAGCAGTGACTCTTTCACGGTCTGGATGCTCTCCTTGTAGGCGGCATCCTTTTTGATGTATAGCTCCGTCATCTCCTCACGGAAGATGGCGTTTGTCATCCTGGAACGCATGGCGGCGATACCTTCCCGCGTGAGATATCCCTTCTTCGGCTCTGCTGACCACACCATCATGTGGACATGGGGATGATGCCCCTCATCGTGGTACGCCGCATACCAGCGAAAATCATCTGTCTGAATACGCATAGCTTCCGCAATAGCAGCGCTTTCCTGCTTCAGCAGATTCCGCCACGCGGCGGCTTTGTTGTAACCCAGGCACTCCGCGTCCTCACGCCGTAGGGAGAAAATGAACGTCCACACCTTTCCGTTGTGAGCTTCCAGTTCGGTCTTCGCCGCCTTGAGGTCGGTGACATCCGCCTCGCTGAACAGGCCGTGGCCACCGTGCTTTTCGGCACGGGGACGCTGGGCGATGTAGGACATATAGCCGCTCTCGGATTCCACCTCGTGCAGATGCGTGTCCAACGCAGTGACAATAAACGCGGACGCCGTACCTCGATTGGGTGTCTGCATATAGTCGCCGTACTCGAAAAGCTCCTTTACATCCGGGAAGTCCTTCAGCAGTCTTTTGATGAACTGCTCCTGCTTCTTGGTCACAGGCTCGGTGCTTTTTATGATCTCTACACCGTCCCGTGTGGCAACGTACTCCATGTATCCCGTCTCCTTACCCGCTTTGATGTAGCCGCTTTTTTGTATCAGCCGCGCCATGCGTTACTCCTCCTGATGGAACAGCAGCACATCCTTGAAGGAGATGTTGCCGTGAGTTGCCGCCACCTCACGGACGCTGCTGCCGCGCATCTTGCTGTACTCGTCGCGGGTCATATCCACGTCGCCGCCCAACAGGTGGTTTGTCATGTTGTGCTCTACCACCAGCTTGAACAGCAGCCTGCCCAGCCGGTCACCGAACACACCCAGCGTTCCTTCCAGCACCCCCTGCATTGCATGAGGCAGGTATGCCCCTGTCTTATTTGCGTGAACATAGCCGTCATAGAACCGTATCGCCTTTTCAACAAACTCACTTTGGCTGCCGCAGTTGTCCAGATGGACATCTATTTCCACCATCTTTTTTGCTTCGCCTGTGAGCCAAAATGCGTGTTTCCGCTTGTCTGTTGCCACTCTTGTTCACCTCCCCGTAATAAGCTGTACGACCCCGCCATTTTCCGCTGTCGTTCCTTGGATTTTAGTTCTTACGACCCCGCAAGCCTTCTTTTTTCGCTTTTTTGACCCCACAGGAAAGACTTCGGAACTGCCCGCACTGCGGGCAGAAGTGAGGCTGGTGGGGCGTTTACGACCCCACCGGTTTCTCCTGCTCCGCTTTCGGCGCACCGAAAAGCGGGCAAAACCGTTCCAAATCTCCGGGGCCGCTATCCTTACCCTCCCGCGTTCCTGCGAGGCCACAAACCGGCCCACAGGGGCAAACACGGGGCTACATCTGTATCTGCGGAGACGGCCCCGGCTCCTCTTGAAGCTGCCGGGCGAAATCGTGCAGGCTCATGCCGTTTTGCTGCTGGCAAAACGCCTCCATCTTCCGCGCCAGCACCTCCTGCTCGGCGGTGTTCAGGTGGTAGCTCCAGCTCTCCTCTGAACCATCCCCCTTGCAGAGATTCAGCTCCAGCGTATCGCACGGTCTATCCCGCGCGATGTCGTAGTTGGCGTAGATGTTCAGCCAGTCATCGTTCTCGTCCGTACACACGAAGGTACCGAAAGCGGCATCCACATCGAACTCAGCCTGCACATAAAAGTTCAGCTTACCGTTTTCCATCAGGATCTCATCGCTGAATGAAAAATTCTGTGCGGTGAGATGTCCAGCCGATGTGAGCTCCATGCCGTCCAGCAGCTCCAGCAGTTTACGGAGCTGCTCATCCGCCGTTGCGAACCGCGGACTTGTGGCCTGATAGATAGATGGGATCACATCCCGCATCGCCCACGTTGTCCAACCGTCCATGATGTGAACAGCCGAAAACTCCCGCTTGTCAAAATCTAAATCAAACACGCCGGCGACTTTTCCGGTGTTCTCCATGCGGAGGAGTATCATCCGCTGATACTCCTCCGGCGTGATAGGCTGTGCCTGCGAATACAGAGAGATGAATTTATCGGTGCTGTGTTCTGCACTCGTGCAGTACCTGCGGAGAGTCTGTGCAGCATCCATCAGCTCCTCACCGGGCGAGGTCGTGAAGCACCATGTCTGTCCGTTTTCCGTTACGCGGTATGCAGCGCAGGTAACAGCCGCATCGTCCTGCCTTCCCATATCAGTCGTCCTCCTTCAGTTATGCCTCGCTGATCTGCATCTTGGGTGTGGCCGATTTTGCCGATTGCTTGGGCCTTGCGGCAGGCGCGGTCTTGCTGTCCACATACTCTCGCACCGCTTCCGGGACTTCCGACTCGTAGAGCTGTTGGAGCAGCTCCGCCATGCGCCGCTGTACAGACGACCGCTGCTTGCGGAGCGCGAACTCCAGCGCATCCAGCTTGGCCGCATTAAAATTGATCGTGATATTGGTTTCTTCCATTCGCTCCTCCTTACGCATAGTTGATATACGGCACCTCCAGCCAGTGCGTCCAGCCGCGACCTTCCAGCTGCGTCTTGACCACGCCGTACTTGGTACCCATGGCCTCAACGACTTCACCATTGCCGATATATACGCCGATGTGTCCGGTCTTCCACACCGCCAGTCCCGGCGTGTCCGGCATAGTCTCGATCGTACCTTTGTGCGTGGCATTGAAGTACATCTCGTTTGCGCCGACGTCCGGCATCCCATGCGTACCGTAGTCGATAGTCATAGTGTCGGTGGACAGCCAGCCGTAGCCCTTGATGAGCCCCACACAGTCGGCAGTGTGTCTGCCCAGCCAGTTGGCACGGATGAAGGCCGCATGCTTTCCGACGCCGTCCGGGTACTGCGTCAGCTTGTATTGCAGCAGCTCCGACGTCAGCGTCTGCCCATACGTCCCCCACACATAGCCCCAGCCGGAGTTCCATGCGTTGGTGACGTAGACTACAAGGCCGGCTGCGTTCTTCGTAGTCGGGTCGGTAAGCATGGATACATCCAGCTCGATCGGTGCGCTGCCGCCCGACTCATAATCACCGTTGAAGGTATCGCCGCCCATGCTGCCCATGACTATGGCGTAGATGTCCACGGCGTTGCTGCGCTCCGCATCTGTCACCACGCGGCCACGCCATGTGGTGAGTTTTTCGTAAACATCCTCCACCGACAGCGGCACGGCCACTTCGTATGTCTCCTCCACCAGTCCCTCCGTGCCGTCCTCCTGCGTCACCGTTACCATCCGTGTCCGTGTTTCCGTTTTGTAGAAGCAATCCACGAAGCGGTCTGCGGCAGCACGGGTCGGCGCGTTGTCGCCGAAGCAGAGGGCAAAGAAAACAGCCTTGACCTGTACCGGGTCAAGGCTGCCTTCCTCGGCTTTCTGATTGACATAGACGGTGGCCGAATCCAGAAGGGAGAACGCCTCCTGCATCTCGGTGATATGTGTTCGGTATTCTTTGGGGACTTCATCCGAGAACTCCGCACCATAGAACGCCGCGGATACCACGGCGTTGTTGTGCTGGGACGTGCCATCGCCGAAGCAGCAGAGGAACACCACCAGCAGGATCAACGGCGACAAGAGCAACGCCAATACCCAACCGATGGTTTTTCGGCCATCCTCATTTGTCAACAAGGCAACCGCTACTCGTGCCAATACGGGCGCGGCCATCACTTCCCACCTGCCGTTCCGAACAATACCGCCTTATGGTCCGGTGCTATGACCTTCAGATGATACCTCTCCGCGCCGCACTTAAACAGGCATTCGCCGCGGCGTGCGTGCTGGATGAGCTCAAACTCCGCCTCGTCCAGCTGCAGCATATCCATGTAGAACCGCCTGCCAATGGAGCCGGGATTGAACAGGAACTGGTGGGGCGGGATAGCGAACAGCGGTTTTGTCATTTCCCGCACGCCCTCCTGGTCGAAATCCTCCAAGTTTTGGGACGCCATCATTAGCGCAGAATCCCGTTTCCGCACGCGCTTCAAGCAATTGCGGATGTATTCTATGGCCACCGGATTGGACAGCCACAGGTACAGCTCATCCAATGCCGCCACCGTGTTGCCCGCCGTCAGAAGCCTGTCCGACATATACGCCAGCACATTGAACAGCAGGGCGTTCCGCAGGCTCTTGGCCGCCGTCAGTACGCCGCCTACACCGAATACCAGAAACCTGTCGTCGGAGATATTGGTATGTCCGTTGAAGAACGGCGCGTCCGCACCCACGCACAGGGAGTGCAGGCCCAGCAGCACCTCCTGCAGCAGCTCTCGCGTATACAGGCTGCCCTCCTGATAGTGCCGCAGCTCCGCCTCCATAAGCGCATACAGGTCGGAGAGAATGGGGTAGTCCTCCGGCGCAAGCTGCCGGAAGTCCGTTTCCTCTGAGATGCCCCGCTTTTGATACAGCTTGGACAGCATGATCTCAATGGTATCCAACTGCGGGTCGGAGAAGTCCTTGTAGGCACGAAAGAAGTCCTTTAAGAAGGAGATGTGCCGCGCCAGCAGTGTGGACTTGCGGAAAGCCCCCGGCGCGGACTCGTCTGTTTCCATATCCGTGTCCTCGTTCCAATACCGCACCTCCAGCACATTGATACGCTTCTCACCGGCCATCAGGTCGATAAAACAGCCACCCAGCTTACTGCAAAGCTCCTCCAGCTCATGCTCCGCGTCCAGTGAGACCACGGACTTACCCGCCTCCAGCAGGTTGCAGATAAGCAGCTTCATCAAATACGACTTACCCTGTCCACTGTTGCCGAGGATGAGGATATTGGCAGAAGTCTTATCGCTGTCGCGGCGGTCGAAATCCACCACGATGTTGCTGCCGTACTTATCCTTGCCGATGTAGATGCCGTTGGGGTCAGTCTTGCCGGAGTAGTTGAAGGGGTACAGATTGGCCACGCTGCCAGCGGGCAGTACGCGTTCGAACTCCCGGCCAAGAGCGTTATAGCCTACGGGACTGGCGCAGTAAAAGCCCTGCTTCTGCCGCAGGAGCAGCTTGTCCACATTCAGCTTACAGCGCACCAACTCCGTCAGCACATCGGTCTGAAGCTGCCGCAGGTGCTCCATGCTGTCCGCCGCCATCTCCAGATACACGGCGCAGTGGAGCAGCGGCTCATGCTCACGGTGCATCTTATGCACCAGCTCCGCCACATCCCGCAGGTTGCTCTCGGCCTCCACTGCCTGCCGCAGCTTGTTAGGATCCGAGCCGTCCAGCTTGTTCTTCTTGTTGGCGTTGTCGATGATCCTGTCCTCCTCACTGGGGGACACCTGTCGGCAATATATCCGCAGCGTCACGCCGCTTTTTTCGCCCAAGTGCCGCAGGATAGCCTGTGCCTCGGTGCTGGCCGGATATTCCCGCAGCGCCCACGCACAGCGGTAGGTGTTGCCAAAAATGTAATGATCCACCTCGAACTTCACCACGCCCGGCGCGATGCTGTCCAAGTAGGTGCGGATGAACACCTCCTGCGGGGTGGGAGTTCTCTTACGAAACAGGTTCTTCATGGGCATACCTCCGCTTCCGCAGCTAACCACCGCGCTCCGTCCACAAGGTCGAATACCTCATGGGTGGCATCCTGTTCAAAGTAGATGGCCAACCGTTCCAGCAGTGCCTGCCCTTCGGCACGCTGGACAGCAAAGCCACTGTCCCGCAGCCGCTGTTCCACTGTCGCGAGGTTGATCGCACCGTCCGTCTTTCTGCACCGCAGCATGAAGCAGAACTGGCGCGAGGAGGCCATCATGGTCTGCACATCGTCCAGATGCCGTCGGTCCTGCGTCAGCAGCACACGGATGGCGGGGTTGCTCTCCTGTTCCATCCGCTGGCGATAGAAAAGCCGGTTGTCCTGAAAGGACTCTTTGGAGTCCAGCGCCAGCAGTTCCACCTCCGCCATGCCTTTCAGCACACTCAGCAGCGCTGTCACCCGTCCGCGGACACCGGCTTCCGGCAGCACGTTCAGGTTGGTGGGCTGCACAAAGTAAAACGACAGCTCGCCGTCTGCCGTCTGCACGCTGCTATCCGCTATGCTCTCGATGCCCACCAGCTGTCTGGTGGACTTTTTCTTTCTCATGTCTACTCCCTCCATTCGTAGTATTGCTGGCCGAAAAAGAAGAACGCCGCGGCATAGCGCAGGAAATCCAGCATACTGACGCCGCCATGCCGAATGCAGAGAAAGGCCAGCACCGCCGTGGCCACCAGCGGGACGATGCTGCCGACCTGCGTCAGTGCCAGCACCGACAGCAGCAGGCCAATGCCGATGAACGCCACGTCCCGCAGTGTCCACAGCCACAGCATTGGGCGAGCCGTCAGATTTTCAGGGTATAGGTACATAGTTTTCCTCCAAAAGTGAAGCCGCAGGCACACGCCTGCGGCTCTGCATGTTGTTATTCCGCATCCACTGCGTCGTTCAGTTCCCGTTCGATGAGACCGAGAATGAAGTCTTTCTGCTTCAAGCCGTGCTTGGCAAGATAGTTCTTCAGACGGTCGAAGAGCTCCTCCGGTACCTGAAAGGCGATGGTGCGATTGGTATTGCCCATGTTTTTTGCTCCTCCTTCAAAGTGTTCGTTGAGTATATCCGTGATGTAGTCTGCCAGCGTCTGTCCACGCCGCTCCTGCTCCGCACGCAGCCGCTGGTGCAGCGACAGCGGAATGGGTGCGCAGAGGTTTTTCTTTTCCTCCATGGTGTGCTCCTTTCCGTCTCCCGTGAGGCAAGCAAAGCATAGCCGAAGCGCAACGGGAAAGCTATTGACAAGTACAACGAAGAAAACACAAGCACACGAAGCACAATGGACAAGTTATGTCTAATCGCTTTCCCGTATGGCGTCTGCCATGCACTTCATCACGAAATCCACGCAGGGGATGGCCACGCTGTTGCCCAGCGCCTTATATCGTGCGCTGTCAGACGCGCCGGGGATATCTGTCCAGCCATCTGGAAAGCCCTGCAGCCTCTCGCATTCCAAGGGTGTCAGGCGGCGGATGAGCAGAATGGGTAGATCCTTGTCACCCATCAGTTCGCAGGTATGGAGTATCAGGTCAGTGGCGTCCTTGCTCTGCCGGGCGCTCTGGGTACCGGCGATCTCGTCGGTGATAAATGCATCCACACGCTGGCGGCGGAATACCGCGTGGTGGTCGAAGCCGGTCAGTGTGTAGGATACGTTTTCCTGATACCCGATGCCATTGCCGCCGTTCTCCGGCTCGCGGTCTATCGTATTCCCCGCAAGGCAGTACACCTGTTCCCCCACAAGTGGTACATTGTTACCGCCGGTGCCGCAGCGTGCCGACACGGTCGGAGCCACACTGCCCATCTGTCGATAGCGAGCGTCCATACCGTGGCTCTCAAAAATCAGCGGCTGGTGGTTGCACATCTGTGCCCGAAGCGTGGCGGTTTTATCTACCGTCACGTCCATGCGCTCGCCGCCCTGATCGTTGATGCACAGGACGGTTGGCATACTGTTTCCGCTGCCGCCGGCCTTCAGTGTCGGTGCGACGCCCTCGCGGTAACCGATGCCGCCCGCACTGGCTCCCGCACCGGCAGAGAAGCCCGCCACGAATGTCTGCATCTGCAAATTGGAGGTCGCCATCAGCGCCCCCGCCGTATCGCCCAGGTCGATACCCTCGTTCCTCTGGTTGATATGGTACGCCTTGATAAGCCCCATCTGCGCCAATATTACCAAATCGATCATCCGCAGGCCGCTCTGCATTTCCAACGCCAATTTCAGCGTTGCAGGCAACTCCTTCCCGCGCTTCCGCGCTCTACGGAGAATGCCCAGGCAGGCTTTCCGGCTCAAATAGTATTTGCGCTGAGGATGGGGCTCCAAGATCTGCCACAAGGAAGATCCTCTTACGACTCTGGGGCACACCCCAGTATTGAGCGTCGAGGACTCGCCAACATAGGGAGACAAAATCTCCCAATATGGCTGCCCCAGAATATCGCCATCCCCAAGGGTGATTTTCAGGAACATGAATTCCTGATACACCAATTCCGAGTGTTTCCTCCAGGACGACCCGGAAGTCATCTCCCTTTTGCTGCCCACTGGAGAATGCGCCGGGGACATTTTCCCAGCACATGAATCGGGGGCGAACATGGATACCTGTTCGTCCTCATAAAACATCTGCATCTCGCATCTCCTTTATGATCCTGATTTGTTCCATAAATAGGCCGGAACGCTCACCGGCAAGCCCCGCCCTCGCTCCAGCCACGGACAAGTCCTGACAGGGGCTGCCGCCGCAGATAATGTCCACGGGCGGCAGCTCGTCCCCACGCAGCTTCGTGATATCCCCATAGTGCAGCATCCCCGGCAGACGCTCCCGTGTAACGCGGATGGGGAAGGGTTCGATCTCGCTGGCCCACAGGGGTACAACGCCGTTGTGGATGGCCGCCAGTGGAAATCCCCCAATGCCGTCAAAAAGACTCCCCATGGTGATGACTCTCATTTCGCTGCGGCCACCACCGTCCGCGTTATATTGACTGCCGTCTGCGCGGTGTACACGGCAGAGCTGATGCTGGCCCGCGTGGTGGTATCCAACCCGAACGCACCGGCGATACGGGGGATCTCTCCGGCAGAGAGCATCAACCCCAGGCCCAGCAGCGCGTGATCCTTAAACACCATCAAGCCGGCTACGAGGATAGTGGCCTGCAAAAAAGCCGTGAGACACAGTCCCACGACCTGCTTGCACCACTGTATGAATCCGTCGCCATAGCCGCGCGGTACAGAGAACATATACAGACTGCCCACTGCGATCTGGATGAGCAGAATACCGCCGCGCTTAAGGTTGGCGAAGAAGACCTTTATGACCGCATAGGCCATCAGCGCAAGGCAGAAAATGACCATAAGTCCGCTGGTCACCGGGCCAAAGCCCCGCAAAATGATTTGTCCGGAAGATGTCAGGCTCTCCACGGCGTTGAAATCCTCCAGCGCCGCTTTTGCCGTGTCCCCGATGCTGGTCGTCCCAAAGCCGGTGATGCCTGCCGTCAGGTCGGCCTGCAGCGATACCGCCAGCTCATACAAACGCACCGGCACCTGCGAAAAAAGGAGGCCGCCAGAAAACCCTTTATGGCATTCAAAGCCGTTTCCTTGACATTACCGCGGCCACCGGAATATTCCACGCCGCATTCGAAGCAGGCTACCACCAACCCTATGGCAAACAGCGCCCAGCCCAGATAGGAGAAAAACAGCACCACGCTCTGCACCCAGCTCATGGCAAAGAGCTCGGCGCCCATGTTGCCCATCTCCGAAAAGAAATTGCCGAGAAAGCCCACGATCTGACCGTAGAACCAGTCCACGATCTGACCCAGCACCGTATCGGCTACAAAGTCCCAAATAAAAATAAGCTCTCACCTCCATAAACGCAGGAAGCGCTCTGCCGTCAGCAGAGTGCTTCCTGTTATCGTATTATGTTGCAGGTCACAGTTCCATCTTAAAGCCGTAGTCCTGCGCCCTGTCCTGTTCCACATCTTGTGCCACGTTATCCTCCTGCCGCTGCACCTTCGCCAAGACCATCAGCTGTCCAAGCCGGGAGGAAAACGCAGAGATGATCGCAGCCTTACGGCTCTCGTCCACATACTCACCGGCCTGATCCAGGATGTCCCGGATATCCTGCTCAACGCCCCTCAGCCTATCAAAGTCGATCCAGCCGAAGGAGGTCACCAGCTTGAGCTGTTCATGGTGCGTCTTTTTGAATGGTTTACACTCAATGGCACGGGCGGAGAGGATCTGGGGTGTCAGCTTATCGTACCCCAAGGAGGAGCCGCTATCGAAGATAGGTGCGGCACCCAACCATTCCAGTGTATCTGCACTGCGGAGTAGTCCGAAGTTGTTCTGATGCCTGTCCTCGTTGGCAATAAGGTAGTCCAGCACGATCATCTGATCCACCGCGTGTTCCATACCCTCCACACCCAACGCCTCGCAGCAGTTCAGATAGTGGCGGTAGACCGATGTGTTGTTGTCTTTCCTCATGGACTGCATCACACGCCACGCGCTGACAAGCTCCGTGTCCGGCGTAACGAAATCCTCACAGACACTGTAGGGCGTGTCATCATCCCACAGCAGCGTATAGGGCACGTGGGAGATACCCAGTTTCTCCGCCACCAGTGATGCGATCACCTCGTTGAACGGCTGCTGCATAAAGGGGTTACTACCTGCCTTCAGTAGGCACCGCTTTCCGTCTATGATCTTCCACCGTTTTTTCAGGTAGCCATCAGACGTATTATCCGGGGAGCTGAAATCAAAACCTGCCGTTTCTTTGGCTTTGCCTAAGAGTACATCACCGATATCCTCCGAGAAGGGATTTTCAAAGAAGTTGATGCGCTCCCACCGGAGGTCACTGCCGTGGGGTCTGACCCAATACTGATCTGAAAGGCTCAAACCGAAGCAGCGCGTCAGCAGCACCTGCGTATTTGGCAGCTCCAGCGTTTCCAGTGCCTTTCGCACACCGGAGCGGCTGGCGGGGATGCAGCGGTCGATCCACCATGCATTCAGCGCGGCACGATCCACGCCGTCCCTTTTTGATGCCGTAGCCACCGGAAGATGCTCCGGACGGTACACCGCATCGATACGCTGGATAGAGCTTGTCGCCTCATCCAGTTCCATATCGGCAACCGCGATATTCTTGTGCATCAGCGTATACTGCATCGTGCCACCTCTTTTCTCTGTCATTTCCATGTTATTTTACCACGCTTTCCACAAAAAGCCAACCGAAAATTGAACATAGAAACGCTTACACGCCCACGATGCCCCAGATGTACAGCGGTGCGGTCAGGGTAAAAACCAGACACGCGAACAGAATGGCCGGTGCTGTCCATTCAAACTGACCCGTCTTTCGGTAATCAAAGTATCCGGTACCCAGCTTCACAAAGAAGAAAATGGCGAGGATCATATCAATGGCAGGAAATACCACATTGTTGACAACGGTCTTGATCTGCCCTGATGCCGCCGCCCATGTACTTTCCACCGCACCGGCAACATCGCCCCTGCCGGTGGCGTAAGCCGCCACGGAAAACAGCCAGCAGAGCAGTGCCGCTGCGCCGCAGACCAGCACTGCACGTTTCACATATCTCATAGCTTCCTCCTTCACATCGTCATTTCGCCCATGGACATCGCCTGATTGCTATTCGCTTGGAGCTGCTCCAGCTCCGCTCGGTAGTCACTGACGAAGCCGTCCAGCACAGCAGGATGACTGCCAATGAGGAAGGTATGGCGGTGTCCGCCGTCCTCGGGCACGAAGATGGTTCTGCTCCATCTCTTATTGGTCTCATGGTAGCGTCCGTCATAGGCGTGCAGCTGCAAGGTGTTGGCCAGCACATACCCTACACGCCTATAGCCGTACTGGTCAATGACGCTTTTGGCGCAGCCGTCCTTGAGATACATTCCGTCAAAGTCCCGATGGATCGCAAGCTCTATCGCCCCGGCACAAGCACAGTTGGTGCGAAAATTGGCACGCCACACCTCCAGCTCGCCCCTGTCCCTTGCCTCCTTCGCCGTGTAGGGGTACATTGCCTCATTCGGCAGCATAGACCACATCTCCTTCCTCCAGATAGCATTCCAGCAGGGCCGGGCAGCAGCCGCTATCCAGCAGCAGCTTCCGGATCGGCGCAGGCACGGCATTGAGGTCAAATTCCCTCACGTCCGAATCGCAGTTCTTGCAGCAGGGCATACGACAGGCGTCCAGCAGGGCAGACACAAGCTGCGATGCCGCGTCAAACAGTCCGGCCAGTGCGTCTGCCGTTTGTAACGCTGTCATCTCACGAGGCATAAGCAGCAGAAGGCTGTGCGTCATCTGGGCAGACAGATCTACGCCCGCCATGCCGCATTCTGCCAACTCACTGCCGGGGATGGTCAGGCCGGTCTTGTCCAGTGTCATTTCGTTCTTCATGATAGATCCTCCTCAAGTTCTCAAAGGTCGTTCCGGGATATGCACCAGCCGCCATATCTTCCCATTGCTGCTGTAATCGCCGAATATCGTCATCTGCGATGCAAAAACACGGGGGTCATAGTTGGTCATGATGTATTCCCGGTATATGTCATTTTTCTTCTTGGATTGGCTGTTGGGACGCTCCACCTCATAAATGAAAAAGTCCTCGTAGAGCCTGCGAATATAGTCGCAGTTGTTATAGGACACCATGGCGAAGCCCGTGTGCTGCGCCAGCACATCATGGAGTCGTTGATGGTCACTGCGGGGAAACTCCACCGCGTAACGCTCCGCCTCATAATAGGGCGGGTCACAGTAGACCGTGGTCTGCGGGTCATTATGGGTGGTAATGATGCTCTCGAAATCCTTATTCTACAGCGCTACATCCTTCAGGCGGTGAGAACACTCCCAAATATCCCGAAAGAATCGCTGTATATCGCAGGAGCTCACACCATAACTGTCGCCGTTGCCGTTATAGCTGTATCGCTGCAGCTTGTAGATAGCGGCGGCGCGGCGCACATCCGACAGCTCCGCACGGCTTTGCAGCAGCCGCTTGACCTCCTCCGCCTCCGGCGGTGGGAACATCTGCTCCGCCAGCTGCAGCTCCTCATCCAGATACATCTGTGTGAAGTCCTCGCCCTGCAGCTGTCTGCGCAGCACATCAAACTCGTCGCGGGCATTGATAGGGAGAAAGCTCAGTTCTTTCGTCAGAGCCATAGGGCGGTGCTTGACGCAGAAAAGCAGGTTATACAGGTCGTGGTTCAGGTCGTTATATATTTGCAGGCACCCCTTCGGCACGGCGGTATTCAGCGTGATGATACCGCTGCCGCCAAACACATCCACCAGTGTTTTATAGTGGATGGGCAGGAGCATCTGTATGGCCCACATAAGCTGTCCCTTACCGCCCATCCAAGGCATGAGCTTTATCAGGCTGTCACGCATCAAATTTCTCCAACGCACGCTCCAGTCCGGAGATAGCCGCGTCCAGTCCGCTGCGCATTTTCTGCAAGCCGCGGATGGTATCATAGACCTCCGCCGCCGTTTCCGCGAAGTAGTAGCCCCGCTGGTCTGCCGCGATGGGTACGGTGTCCTGCCGCAGACGGTTGACGCGCCGCCGCAGCTCGTTCCCGCTGATGCCCAGCACACGCTCCAATTCCCGGCTGCTGATCACATTTCTGCGCCCCTTAAATCCATTTTCCAGATACAGGGCGACGGTTTCCTTCGTCATTCTTGCACTCCCTTCCGGTGACCGTTCACCGAAAAGGGCGCAAAAAGAGGGATCGCCATCCCTTTTCGGAAAGCGGCCCCATTGTTGTTAAATTTTACTGCATGGTCATGTCCACGCCTTGCCGCGGTACTTGCAGCGGCTGTCCGTCCGGACGGCAGATATAGCCGTAGTCACTGAAAACTCCCTTATCCCGCCATAACAGCGCTGCGCCGTAGGCGTCCATATTCAGATACCGCATCAGCAGGTCACCATCCGGGTCTCCCACGATGACGGAGAGCTCCTCCCTCGCCAATCCCTCCAGAGAATAGAGCCCCGGCTCAAGGGCATATTCGCTCAGATGCTCTGCCAGTGCAAGCGCATCGTCCAGGCTTCTGATGTCCAGCTGACCGGCCACAGCCTTGAACTTTATCAGTTCGTTATTTCTGTCCAGTTCCTCCAGGCACTGTGCAAATCGGTTGATCTGCTCCATGCCGTCATAGGCCATATCCGTGAAGTGCCACATCTCCGGCATGGCGGCATCGCACTCCTCCAGCCGCACCTCCTGCCAGCTGTTCACCTCCAGGCAGTCCAGTACGGCGTCCAGCTCCGCCTGCTTTGCGGGTAGGTACAACTTTACAGCACGGACGTCGCTGACGCAGAGGAAATAGATCATATACGGCGGCTTTCGTGGCGGCCTGCCCAAGTTGGACGGGGCCTGCCGCAGCTCGGACTCCTGCATCACATAGCCGTGGGGCGTAAGTACGCCGCCCTCACCCTCACGCATCGATCTGCCGATCTTCTCGTAGTCCAGCATTTCCAATACGCTGTCCGGCACGGTTGCCAAAGCCGGAAGAAAATCGTTCTCCACGTAGAACTGTCCCAGCGCGACATCGTCCGTGATCCCCGGCACCACATGGCAGCAATCCACGCTGTATGCCAGATCCAGTACCCGCCGGAGCGTCAGCTCACCGCCGTTGTTCTGCCATAGCTTGTCAAGCTCCATCTGCACCAGGCCCTCGAAAGCCACGGCATCCACATCGCTGAATGTACGGAGCTTCTCTGCCAGTGCGTTGAACTGGTACAAATCGTACCCATCAAGATGTGGGGCGAGAAATTCATATCGGCCCATGTCCTCCACCTGCCAATAGGGCTGCTGCCCATTCTCCAGCCGCAGCTTGTCCAGCGCATCCAGCATTTCCCACGGCGTGGCGGGCAGCTCCAGCTCCGCGTGATTGCTGTTGTCAGGATTGCCCATGTATATGGAGATATTCTTTTTATCCAAGCGCCATCCCCCCACGGCGCTGTACGATGTCCTCACAGTTGTCCGGGTCTGCACCGGGTACATCCCAGCCGCACATGCTGCCGATCTTCATAGCCTCCTCCTGTGCAGGCGTCACGCCCCTCTTTCTGTTCTGCTCATCCGCGATACGGCGGTTCTCGTGGGCGTCACCGGTAGACCAATCGCTGGGGTAGTACCCGCTTTCGCCGCGTTTGATGCAGATAAGCTGTCCCGTGCCCGGCAGCAGCGTGAAGCACATCTCCGGCAGCTTTTCAAAGTAGGCGCGGAAGCGCTCCTGCTCCGTCTGGATGCTCCAGTCCTCATCCTGCCACAGATGCACATACAGCTCGCTGCCGCGTCCAACGGCAATCTCATGCTGCTCGAAACCCTCGCCCCAGCCGTCCGACGCCTGTCCTTCAATATATTCCTTCAGCGTGGTCAGCTCTGCCGCCGACAACTCGCCGCTGATCTGACATTCCGCGATACCCCACAGCTTGCCGTTTCGCCGCTCCACGCTGAAGGTAACGGAGCGCACCTTGTCGTTCACACTGTCCGGCGTATCGTACCAGTGCATGATGCCGCGGTTGACCTCCTCCGGCATCCGGTACTTCACCAGCGCGCTGCGGATATGATCCTCATACGCGGTCAGGTCGTGTCCGGTCAGCAGCTCCGGTTCTTCCTGCATATTGCCATACACATCCGGCTCATAAAGCTCGGCGGTAAGCGGCATATACAGCTTCGTCATGCTGAGCTCGGGCGGTAAAACGGTAAAGCTGTCCACGCCGGGGATGAGCGCCAGTGCCCGCCCGTTGTCCCACTTCATATGGAACTGTCCTGCGTCGTCGATGTAGTCCAGCTTCCCCGTCGTTCCAGCTTCCACCGGTGCGTACGAATCCTGCATGGAGTCCAGCCGGATGCGTATACCCACAGGGTACTGCTTCCGCAGGAACGCCAGCATCTCCCGATTTACGTTCATACTAAATTCCTCCCATCGTCTGTGTGTAGTCTTCCAGCTCACAGTGGTTTTCCTCACCAAGAAAGTCAAACAGGATGTCATCTGCTGCCTTGCGGATAGCGGGATCGTCTGTCAGGACTTCGTAGCGAAACCCTGTGGTATCACGGTAGGGCAATTCCTCCCGGATGCAGTCCAGGAAGGCGTCGGCATCGTCGTAGAAGATATCATCGTCCCCTACGAAGGTCACCTTGCCGAAAATGCTTATAGTTATCTCACCTCCGTTCTCTCGCAGTGCACAGCATACCGCTGTCGCCCACCGTTGGCGTAAGGATGGCAGGTCAACAGCGTCAGCAGGTCGCGGCTTTGCTGTATCTTGATCTTGTCCACCTCATGGGGCTGGATGATCTGAATGTCGGCCACCGTGTAGGTCAGTGTTTCCCATAAGTTTGTCAGCGTAACGCTGTCGCCCACAGCCAAGCGGTCGATGTGTCGGAAGTAATCCGCGCCGTGCCAGCCCCGGTGTCCGGCGATGACCTGGATCGCACCCTTGTCTGCGGCGTTGCGGTACCTCTCCTTGCCTGTCGGACGGAAAGACGCTAAAATATGACGATGACACCGTTTATCCTCGGGCATTTTGCGCTGCCACATTCACCGCTGAAAAAACTGTAACCTGTCCACCGCTTTTTGCAACTTACTGGATGAGAGCTCTTAAAGGAGGCCGTCATGGAGGACGAAAGAATCATTGATCTATACTGGCAGCGAAGTCAGGAGGCCATCGCCCATACCGATGAAAAGTACGGCAGGCTTTGCACAAAAATTTCTCTCAGCATCTTATCCAATGCGCAGGACGCGGAAGAATGCGTGTCTGATACCTACATGGCCCTATGGAACAGCATTCCCCCACAGCGGCCAACGTGTTTTCAGGCTTTTGCGGCAGCCATTGTCAGAAATCTCAGCCTGATGAAGTTGCGGGAGCAGTACGCCCGGAAACGCGGCGGCGGTGAGTTTGATCTTGTATTGGACGAGCTGAAGGACACCATCGCTTCCGGTGATTCCGTGGAAGCGGAATGCGAGAGGAAGGAGTTTGCCGCGGCGGTCAATCAATTTCTTTGCACACTCTCAGCAGACGACCGAAATATCTTTGTGTGTCGCTACTGGTTCTTTGCTTCCATAGCGGACATTGCCTTGAGGTTCAAGTGTTCACAAAGCAAAGTAAAAACCTCACTTTTCCGAACCAGGCAGAAATTACGGCTATATTTATCTAAGGAGGGATTGCTATGACATCGTTTGACTTTCTGTCCGGGTTCAACAATATTGATCCGAAGTTTATACTGGATGCCATCGACCTGATGCAGACGGTTGAGGCATCTGATGCCGAAAAGGAGATTATGAACATGGAAAACTATACGATTCACAAAAAGAGAACTGTCAGAAGATCGGTACTGGTGGCGGCTGTCATAGCGCTTTTGTGCGCCATGTGCGCAGGGGCCTACGCGGTGAATCTGTTTGGTATCAGAGACGCTGTGATGGGCAGCCAGATCGTTTCCGACAACTATGTGAACGGTGAATATGCAGGCAAAAAGCTGGCTGACGGAATGACCATCAGCATGCAGGGCTGCATCGGCTCCCCCGAATACGAGGCCTCCCGCGAGTTCAACGCCTTCCTCAGCGCCTACGAAGCAAACGGCTATAACGGAGATGCGCTGCACCAGCCTCTGAGCGACTGGGGCGAAGCCCATCGAAGGGTCTACAACGGTCTTTACACCGAAACACTGGTCAACAAGTTCCTTGAGATCAGCGAGAAATACGATCTCAAGCCGTGGGACGCTCTATACGAAGGCTCCGGATATACGAGCTTTTGCGAGATCATCGGCAGCGATGGCTTTTTGACGCTGGAAAGCCCGTCACGGCAGGGCGTCCCCGATTATCGGGTATGGAACGACGGCTCCTTCTCCTTCGGGGATGATTGGCGTACGGGCGGCGAGGAGGAACGCTTCTGCACCATCGCCATAAACCGTCGGGTGAAGGGGAGCATGAGCATCGACTGCCTTTCTCTGGATGATGCCCATGAATACCATGAATGGTCGTATACCACCGCGCGTGGCGAGACAGTGTCTGTTTACTCCGGCAACCATCAGTTTATTGTCCTTTACAACGGCGAGAACGCATTTATCAGCCTGGTTTCTCAGCCGGGTGACTCTCTCGGCGATGACGAGATCAAAGCGTATGTGGAAAGCGTTGATCTCTCTGCGCTGGATAAAATCGGTCATATCAACCTGCCGGCATAAGCCCGCCCCGATTGCGGCAAACTGCTGGACAACCACCAAGGGAGGGACGGAAGTCCCTCCCTTGGTGGTTACTGGTCTTAGGTGGATCACAGCTTGGTTTTTGGATGTCGGTCAGGCTGCCGGTATTCTTGCCGGTGGAGTTCTTGGCCTCACGCACGGTCTTTTCGAGGTCGGGGTTGCCGGTCTGGTTCTTGGGATAAACGGTGACATCGTAGTTCCACGCCGCGCCGTCAATGGTGGTCATGGGCAGGGACACGAAGAAGGGATTGCAGGTGCTGGTGACATTTTCAGGGACGCGAGTCTCCACGACAAGGTACAATCCCTGCTCCATATCAGAAGCGGAGGTGTGGCTGGTGGCATCCGTTTCGGACATAGCCACGCCGCCGTTCTTTACGGCGGTCTCCAGAGCGTTCTTCACGTTCGTGGCATTGGCAACCAGCGCAGCGGCCAGCTTATTATTAAGCATATCGCTGGTGAAGTAGTTGACGCCGTTCTCAGTCTTGTGAGCGTCTGCGTTGGTCAGGCCGATGGCAGACAGCACGGCGGTGCTGCGGTCAGAGCTATCGAAGCCATACAGCACGCCCACCTGACGCTGACCATCCAGCACTTCATTGTTCATGGAGATGTCGGCCACCTTCAGATAGGTGAATTCCACGCCCTGGATGGCGTATTTGCTCAGCTTGTCGATAACCGCGTCGTCATGCAGGCCTGTGCTGACGTAGGACTCCACATCCCACGCACCGTCTTTGCTGGCTGTGGTGATGTCGTATTTATAGATGCTCAGGGATGCTTTTTTGCCGGGGTCGATGGTCGGCTCGGCAAATGCCGTGGTTATGAGGCTCAGAGCCATAATAGCGGCCATGAGCATGGCCAATACGCGATGGATCTTTTTCATTTGGTGTTCTCCTTCATTTCGATTTTTTCGCAAAAATAAACACCCGCAAATGCTGCGAGTACTGCAAACAGGAAATAGGTTGTAAATCCCGTGCCGCCTGTAAACGGCAGGGCAAATCCCGCATTGTTGCAGGCGGTGATGGTGACATCACGGTTGCCGCTGTCCAATGCTCCCGTGAACAGCGGCTCGGTCAGGAGGGTGTACCCTGCTGGAGCTTTGGTTTCCGTCACGCGGTACTGCACACCGATCTTGAGGTCGCTCCACTTGGCGATACCGGCCTTGTCGGTGGTGATTTTGCCCACCTCCGTCCATGTCTGACCGTCTGCGGAAGTCTCCAGCAGCAGCTCCGCACCAGCAAGCGGACTGCCCGTCACATCCACCTTGCGGACGGTGATGCTGCCTTTTGCCAACGCATTTGTCCGCTTGTGCGTAATGCTCAGTGCTGTGGCCGTAATGGTGATCTGATACTCGGTGTTGTCCACTACATAACCGCTAGGCGCGCTGATCTCCTGATAGCTGTACTTGCCCTGCGGCAAATCAGCAAAAACCGCCTTACCGTCCGCGCCGGTGGTAGCGTCTGCCACCTTTTCCCCCGTGCTGTCGTATAGCCGGTAGGTCACGCCCGCCAGCGCCTTGCCTGTTTCGGCATCTACCTTATTGATGGTCAGGCTGCCTTTTGCCAGCGCGTTCGTCCGTTTCGCCGTAATATTCAACGCCGTGGCCGTAATGTTGATCTGATACTTGGTGTTGTCCACCACATAGCCGCTGGGAGCGCTGATCTCCTGATAGCTATACCTGCCCTGCGGCAAATCAGCAAGCACTGCCTTGCCGTCCGCGCCGGTGGTCACATCCGCCACCTTTTTCCCTGCGCTGTCGTACAGCCGGTAGGTCACACCCGCCAGCGCCTTGCCGGTCTCCGCATCGACTTTGTTGATGGTCAGGCTGCCCTTCTCCTCCACGATTTTGACCTTAAAGTGTATATACGCCCACACGGGGTCGGGCAGCGAGGTCAGCGCCGCACACGCCTGGTAGCCGCTGCCGTTGCTGGGCTCCAGCAGCACGGACTCTGTGCCCGCCACATCCAGCGAGTAGCCGTAGTCGCTGCTGATATAGCCGTTCAGCTGCGCCGCTGCGTCCTTTGTGGCCGTCACGGTCAGCGTGTTCCAGCTCTGATTGACCGTCACGCCGCTGATATTAGTGCTGAAGTAGTACTGCGGCAGCACGCCGTTTGTGTCGGTGGCTGTACCCACATACTGACTGCCGTCCCATGTCAGCGTAATGGCGTTGGCGTCCGAAAGCTGGTTACGGTACTTCACCGCGAAGCTGGGGATCGTGCCGTGCTGCATGATGCGGTCGATGATGATGTCATACGCCACCGCCACATCGTCGCCGGCATAGTGAAACAGCTCCTTGCAGGTGGTGTCATACAGTGTGTAGGGGTACGTCGTGCCGCGGTAGCCGCAGACGAACTCCCAGATGATGGCCTGTGTCGCCAGCTGCGCGCAGTCCGGGTGCATATCGAAGCCGTAATTGCCGCCGTAGCCGTAGGCCATGGCCAGCGTCACGGCGTACCGCTGGTTCCAGCTCAGGCCGCTCCAACTGGTGGAGGAGTAGCTCAGATCGCCGCTGGCAGAGCGAACGGATGGCTCCATGCAATAGGCAGGCACCGTTACGCCTGTATCATCTCTGGTAAAGTATTTCAGCTTTGTGCTGGTAAACGCGCCCCATTGCGGCACGGGCGTTTTGTCCTCATGGTAACGGTACTCGTTACCGCCGCTGATCGTACCCGTTACCGTGGCAGCGTGGGCAGTCACGATGGACAGACCCATGATTGCTACCAAAAGGCATACCAGCGTCAACAGCTTAGGAATTGTTTTCTTCATAGCGTTCCTTCCCCCCAACGCAAAAGGCCGGCAGCATACGCTGTCGGTCTTTCGGTCGGGTATTCAGTTGGTTTATCCGTAGAACACCACCACGATGTATTCGTCCGATGCCGCATCGTAGCGGACGGTGCAGTTGAACCGCGCATACGCGCTGACCGTTTCCGCGCCGTCCATGGCGGCGAGGCAGGCGAAGGTGGCGTCCACGTTACCCTTTACGGCGGCGGTCAGTGCCGCCTGTCCGCCATTCTCCGCCAGCCACGCCACGCTGTCTGCCGTGCCGGGGAAGAAGCTGGAGTCAGCGGCGGTCATGCCGGTGTCGATGGTCACGCCGTATTGCGCTCTTGCGTACTCGTTGCCCACCCGGACAGCCTCCGCGATGGAGTAGATGTCCCCGCTGGCGGCGGGTTTCGGCGTAGGCGCAGGTTCGGGGGTAACTTCCGGCACTGTCTGTTCCAGTTCCTCTGCCGGTGTCGGTGCAGGTACGGGGACGAGTGCAGGCGTTACCGGCTGTTCAGGCATCGCGGGTTGTTCAGGGACAGCGGGCTGCTCCGGCGCGTCGGACTGTCCCTCACCGGCGGGCGTAGTCGAAGTTTCCTCCGTCTTGGCAGAAGGTGTATCCGTGTCCTCGGCGGGGTTCGGAGTTTCCTTGTCATCTGCGCCCTTGGCCTCCTCGACGCCCTCCTCAGCGGGCAGGCTGTCGACATCTTCCTGCATCTTGTCCTCCATGGGCGCGATGGCCTGTGCTGCGCTCTGCACCGCCGCCACTGGCAGCATCGTCGATGTGGAGTTGTCCCCCGTCTGCCCGCAGGCTGTGAGCAGCAGGAGTATTCCCGCCATCAGGGTCATGATTCTCTTTTTCATGTGCGTTTCTCCTTTCTATGTTTTTGGTAGCACAAACAACTACCACACAACCATCCGTAAGTCAACGGAAAGATTTAGAATGGTCTGACAGTGCGGGAGGCCCTCTGACACAAGCCGTTCCCATGCTCATATCATGCCCCCCATCTGCGGCGTGTATGCCTCATCCTGCCAGTTGTTTCGGCATTCTTCGAAACGGTTGACCAGTTCTGCGGCGGTAAGGGCTACCGTAGGTGGCTCTATCGTTTCCGAGAAGCTGTCCTCATCCAGCTCGAACCAGCAGTGATCCACCGCCGGATCATACCGATCAAAGCGGCGTTCCGGCAGACCCACTTGGCTTGGAATGAAGTATTCGCCCATGTCGCAGCAATCTTTGATGGCACAAATTTGCTCCGCAGTCAATGCGCCGGCAATGACGCATTCGTTGACTTTCTTGTAATTGTCGGCATCTCTATACAGATACGAGATTTTTGTGTTCACAGGTAGCCCTCCTTTTGAATAATCATGTCATGCCTCCCATCTCCATGCAACCGCTCTGGCTGCCGTTCATCACTTCCTCCATGCTGTAATAGCCCTTGTACGCGATGTAACCCCGGTCGGTGAACATTCCGTCCTCCTCACTCATGCGCTGCTGGGCGTAGCCTTCGTAGTCATAGAACCCATCTAAATTCTCGTCGTAATCAAAATAGCCGGACTGCTGGATCATGTACTTGCCGTATTCCTCCGGCGTGTGCGCGTCGGGAGCGAAGTCAAAGAGCTCGAGGTTTTCCGCAAGTCTTTTGATCTGTGCCGCAGTTTCCGGCTTTGCCATAGCCACCACAGCGCCCAGCTTTTTGAGGTCATCCGTGGAAAGAGTATCCGCTACCTGCGCCAGTGCATTGAGGTCCGCAAGGCTTTCCTGTTCCATATCCAGCAGCACGTCTACCTCGTCCGGCAGATGGCTCTCCACCAGCCGCAGGCGGATCTCCGGCGGATTGGTGATGCCGGCACGAAGCAGGGCTCGGTCGATCTCCTCCTGCGCCATGGGGAGAAACAACCAAGTGATGTGCTCGGTGTCCTCCGGCTCGGCTTTGGAGGTCAGCGCAAGGGCGCTGGCATTCGGCTCATAGTAATAGCAGGGAAAGAACTGCCCATCGTAGACCTGCTCCAGCTTTATGCCGTTGTCATAGGCCACGCCATAGGGCGTGATCGTGCCGTTGCCATTCTCAATGAGCTGCCTTGCCGTTTCCTCGCCGTCCAGCGCCTCCAACTCGTCAACTCTTGCGCTGCCGCCGTGCAGATTCATGTAGTGGTCTCGGCCAATGGCAGCAAGGTCAGAAAAATCCGTGATGACTGTAGTCTGCTGACAGCAGAAGGTCAGGTTTATGAAATCCTTCAGTTTGAAGAGTTCCAGCTTATGGGCCATTGCCTGAAACTGCGCAGCTTCACCGTCATCGAAGCTCTCCAGCCGTTTGGCGAGATAGTTCAGCTCCTCTACATTTACAGTAAGCATCTCCATGCGCTTAAGAACGGTGTAGAAGCTGTCGATCTCCTCCACCTTGCAGTCAGCTTTGACCGCATCACCGATCTCCAACGCCTCCAGCAGCTCCATGTAGTACGCATACTGGTCATGTGAGATTGGAAACGGAATGGTTGCCACGCCGTATTCCGGGTGCAAAGGGTTACTAAAAACAGCTTGAATCATTCTTCTTTCTCCTCTCGATTTTCTCCATATCTGTCCGCAGGCAAGTGCCGTCCCGATGCCAGCAGATACTTCCGTGGGCGGGATACGGGCATCCACGGCATCTTTCGTTCTCCGTGCAAAACACCGGCTCCGGCGGCGTCGGCACAAATGCCGTGCAGGTGCGTTTATCTACGCTGCGTCTGATCCCATCGATCATGTCTACCTCCTTATCCATAAAATACAAAAGGACGAAATCTGACCCTTCAAACTTCGTCCCGTGACATTCTGTATTACATTATTACATTGTCTGTTCCATCGCGTCTTCCTGCTGCCGGATGCGCTCGGCCAAATCCGGCACACAATCCTCGATCTGCTGCTGTACGCTTCGGATCACCTTTTCCTGTTCGGCGGTGAGGTCGAAAAAATCACCGTCTACAGAGTCGGCGCAGCAGCGGTAGATCTCTGTCATCTGCTCCGGGCTGAAAAGCTGCTCCTTGTGAACAAGACCGCTTCGTATAGCAAAGTCCTGCTTGACCTCGTCGTAGCCTTCCATGAAGTAGTGCCCGTGGGATAAGCCTGTGCGGTCATAGTTCCAATCCCATGTAACGAATTGGACGCCGTGCTTGCTATGTGTCCCGGCCAGTACCGTGCCGTTGAAGTCGGCAAGGATTCGATAGTCGCCCTCCAGTCCACTGGCTTTGAGCTGCGGGGCAGTCTCCATAGCAAGCATATACTCTCTCGTCCGTGCAGCGATGTCCTCGGCCTGGTGGAGAGCCTCCTCGGTCTGAGGTGTGCCAACATCCTCCCGCCGATAGAACACGCTGCCCTTGCCGGTGATCCGGCAGAGAGGCACGCCATTCCAATAGACAGGCAGTTGCGAGTCCTCTAAAGGCTGAGTTTTAAATCCTGCCCGGTGCAGGCACGCACAGACTTCCTCAAGGTAGCGGAGCTGCTGTTTTGCGTTGTGGTCACTCATGTTGTGATCCTCCCATTTTGTAATGAAAAGAGGTTGGTATCATATTTTGATACCAACCTCTTTTGAACGCAAAAAGAGCGCCGGTTCGATGGTTTTATGAAACCAACAAACCGACGCTCTCACTTTCTGTATTCCGTTTTCGGATGCGAACCGCTTGGGGTCAATCTTTCTGGAATTCTCCAAAATTCGCCGGAAACACTCGGTTCGCATCCATGCAATTCCCTTCAAACAGTTGCAAAAAAGCTGTGAAATATGAAATTTCACAGCTTTTCTTGGTGGACCTGAAGGGATTCGAACCCTCGACCTCTCGGATGCGAACCGAACGCTCTCCCAGCTGAGCTACAAGCCCGTATTCACTTGCGTACCCTGTTATTATACACATTTCCCGCAAAAAAGCAAGAGGAATTTCTGCGCCAGTCGCATCATTAGCTAATCAAAAGGCAGATATCAATTTTATGTATTTTACTTATGTTTATTTTGTGATATACTATTTTCTGTTGCGCGTTTGCGCTGCCTTTGACGATTTCAACACAACACCTTAATTATATCAGGAGGGCTTCCGCTATGAGCAGAACTTTGGGTACCGTGGTCCGGGGCGTGCGCGCCCCCATCTTCCGCGAGGGCGACAGCGTGGTGGACATCACCGTCAGCACCGTGCTGAATGCGCTGGCTAAAAACAACATCACCGCCCGTGACGGCGATGTGGTGGCCGTGACCGAGTCCGTGGTGGCCCGCTGCCAGGGCAACTACGCCACCTGCGAGCAGATCGCCGAGGACGTGCGCGCCAGGACCGGCGGCAAGACCGTGGGCGTGGCATTCCCCATCCTCAGCCGCAACCGCTTCTCCCTGCTGCTGCGTGGCATCGCCATGGGCGCGGAGAAGGTCGTGCTGCTGCTGAGCTATCCCTCCGACGAGGTGGGCAACCACCTGGTGAGCCTGGACCAGCTGGACGAGGCCGGCATCGACCCGTGGCACGATGTGCTGTCGCTGGAGCAGTTCCGCGCGGCTTTCGGCGAGGTGGTGCATCCCTTCACCGGCGTGGACTATGTGGCCTATTACAAGTCCATCATCGAGGAGGCCGGTGCCCAGGCGGAGATCGTGTTCGCCAACCGCGTCACCGCTATCCTGCCCTACACCGACACGGTGATCACCTGCGACATCCACAGCCGCCAGCGCAGCAAGCGTCTGCTGACCGCCGCCGGTGCCAAGGTGGTGCTGGGTCTGGACGACCTGCTGACCGCGCCCGTGGACGGCAGCGGCTACAACGCCCAGTACGGCCTGCTGGGCAGCAACAAGGCGGACGACGACCGCGTGAAGCTGTTTCCCCGCGACGCCAAGGCGGTGGCGGAGGCCATCGGCAAGGCGATGAGCGACGCCACCGGCAAGCGGGTGGAGGCCATGGTCTACGGCGATGGCGCGTTTAAGGATCCCGCCGGGAAGATCTGGGAGCTGGCTGACCCCGTGGTGGCTCCCGGCTATACCAGCGGTCTGGTTGGTACGCCCAACGAGCTGAAGCTGAAGTATCTGGCGGACAAGGAGTTCGCCGACCTCAGCGGCGAGGAACTGAAGAACGCCATCTCCGAGAAGATCAAGGCCAAGGACGCCAAGAAGTCTCTGGTGGGCAACATGGTGTCCGAGGGCACCACGCCCCGGAACCTCACCGACCTGATCGGCTCCCTGTGCGACCTGACCAGCGGCTCCGGTGACAAGGGCACCCCCATCGTCTACATCCAGGGCTATTTCGACAACTACACCAACGAGTAAAACGCAGCAGCCCCCGGCTTCGCCGGGGGACTGCTTTCATGTATAGCGTCAGGCCCCCGGCTCCGCCGGGGGCCTGACGCATCTGCTCAGTCGTACAGTATCTCGTCCACGGCTTTGGTGGTGTCCCCGGAGAAGCCGTCCACCTGGAACTCCAGCCCGTCGATGAACTTCTGCATCCGCAGCGCAAAGGCGGGCACGTTCAGCGGCACGGTGGTGGAGGTCTCACGGTCGATTACCACGCGGAGCTGTATATCCATGTCATAGCCCTTGGCATAGGAATAGAAGTCGTCACTCCGCGGATCCAGCGGCCCGGAGCTGTTGGCTGCGTCAGCCAGGGCCAGGGAGGCCAGGTCCTGCGCCTGCTGCCG
>ULXH01052767.1_pt1 | contig 32557 bp, 27 predicted proteins | sample 1961101 | NCBI WGS metagenome assembly ULXH01 (sample SAMEA4835833, study PRJEB28245) | human gut metagenome | biome: gut microbiome; material: fecal sample | place: Denmark | collected 2008 | reverse complement strand
GCTCTTGACAGATGTATGGCCAGATGCAAGGAGATATTTAACTGGGATGATAAATACCCTGTCAGGGACATGGGAAACGGAAAAGTCAGGGCTGCAGGAGTGGCAATGGCCATGCAGGGTTCTTGTATATCGAATGTGGATGTGGGATCTGCAACGGTCAAGCTTGCGGATGATGGTACATTTAACCTGATAATCGGTGCTGCAGATATGGGAACCGGATGTGATACTATCCTTGCACAGATGGTTGCGGAGTGCATGGACTGCTCGGTTGATGACGTGGCGGTATTTGGAGCAGACACAGATGCTTCACCGTATGATTCCGGCTCATATGCTTCATCCACTACGTATGTAACAGGAAAGGCTGTGGAGCTTGCCTGTGATAAATTGAAGAAGAAGCTGTGCGCAATTGCAGCAGGAATGCTTGGATGTGAACAGGATGAAATGTATTTCGAAAATGGCAGGGCATATCGGACAGGAACAGATCAAAGCGTTTCCTTGGCTGATATAAGTGTTAAGGATCAGGTCGCAAATGATATTGCCGCTGTAGCTACAGTCTCTCATTCATCTCCGGTTTCGCCTCCTCCATATATGGTCGGAATGGTTGAGATAGAACTTGACAGATATACAGGAGAAGTGAAGATATTGGATTATGCTGCAGTCGTGGATTGTGGCATAGCCATAAATCCGGCACTGGCACGTGTTCAGGCGGAGGGAGGCATAGTTCAGGGAATCGGACACACTCTGTTTGAGAACATCACCTACAATGCGAAGGGATGCCCGATAGAGTCGAGTTTCATGCAATACAAGATACCAACCCGTCTGGATATGGGACATTTGAGAGTGGAATTTGAAAACAGCTATGAGCCTACAGGTCCTTTTGGAGCCAAATCGATAGGGGAAATAGTTATCAACACTCCGGCACCTGCTATTGCACATGCCATATACAGGGCGACAGGTGTATGGCACAGAGAACTGCCAATCACACCGGAGAAGATTCTTATGTCCATGCCGGAAGAGTGATTGGAGATAACATAAGCAGAATAACAAAATCTGTAATATGAAAAAAATATACAGGAGAAAACAACAGATGAAAAATAAGTTTAAACTTTCAGAAACAGCATTCCAGCTTGATGGAAGGATGCCTCTTTCCCAGGCGATACCTCTTGGACTTCAGCATGTCCTTGCAATGTTTGTCGGAAATTTGACACCATTATTGATTATCACAGGAGCATGCGGACTGGTCGGTGGTGAATTTGCTGATCTTCAGCTTTCACTGCTTCAGAACGCAATGCTTATCGCGGGAGTTGTCACCCTGATACAGCTTTTCTCAATAGGACCTGTTGGAGGAAAGGTGCCGATCATTATGGGTACATCTTCAGGTTTTATAGGAGTATTCAACAGCGTGGCGGCAACCATGGGCGGTGGAGTGCTTGCGTATGGTGCGATTATGGGGGCATCCATTATCGGTGGCCTGTTTGAGACTGTGCTTGGCTTTTTCCTGAAGCCATTGCGCAGGTTTTTCCCGGCTGTTGTAACAGGTACAGTGGTTTTATCCATTGGACTCAGCCTTATATCGGTGGGAATAAATTCGTTTGGAGGTGGAAATAATGCCGCAGACTTTGGCTCCATGGAGAACCTTCTGCTTGCAGTATTTGTCCTTGTGGTTATTCTTTTCTTTAAGCACTGGACAAAAGGATTTTTGAGCTCATCATCGATTCTTTTTGGAATAATCGCAGGTTATATCGCAGCGATCATAATGGGACTTGTTCTTCCGAGAACAGGTATAACTGCTGATGGTGTGGAATATACAAAAGCCTGGGTGCTGAACTGGGACAAGGTGAAAGATGCTTCCTGGTTTGCGATTCCACAGCTCATGCCTGTAAAACCGGTGTTTGATGTGCGCGCAATCCTTCCTGTGCTCATAATGTTTATTGTTACAGCGGTGGAGACTGTAGGCGATATATCAGGTGTTATGGAAGGTGGTCTTGGAAGGGAAGCCACAGACAAGGAACTTTCAGGTGGTGTGATGTGTGACGGTCTGGGTTCATCTCTTGCAGCTGTGTTTGGAGTCCTTCCAAATACATCGTTCAGCCAGAATGTGGGACTTGTAGCCATGACTAAGGTCGTCAACAGATTTGCGCTTGCAACAGGAGCGATATTCCTGATATTATGTGGCCTTTGCCCTAAACTTGCAGCACTGGTATCGATCATGCCTCAGTCAGTGCTTGGCGGAGCTGCGGTTATGATGTTTTCTTCGATAGTTATCAGTGGTATTCAGCTCATAACAAAGGAACCGTTAAGCGCACGCAACCTGTCCATAGTTTCGGTAGCACTGGGCGTGGGCTATGGAATGGGAGCCAATCTGGGTATTCTTGCAAATGCCCCTCAGCTGCTCCAGCTTGTTTTTGGAGGCTCAGGAATTGTTCCTGCGGCAATGGTTGCAATTCTGCTTAATATTATCCTGCCTAAAGAAAAGTAGTGAATCGGGGACGCTCTTTGTGACAGAAGGAACGTCCCTGGGAGGAGATTATATGCCACTAAGGATAGTTAGAAATGACATTGTGAAGATGACCACGGACGCCATTGTGAATACGGCAAATGATCATGTGGTCGTTGGAACAGGATGTGACTGAGCCGTATACAGGGCAGCAGGGTATTATGAACTTTTAAATTATCGCAGGGAATATATCGGGTTTGTGGAAGAAGGCGGAGCCTTTATAACTCCGGGGTTTGGCCTTAATGCCAGATATATCATTCATGCGGTGAGTCCGAGATTTATAGACGGAGATCACGGAGAAGAGAAAAAGCTTCGTTCGTGCTACAGAAAGAGCTTACAGCTGGCAAAGGAGAATGGTGTCAGTTCTATAGCATTTCCGTTGATTTCGACCGGAGGGTTCGGATATCCGAAGGAAGAAGGACTTAGAATCGCGGAGTATCTGATGTACCTTATTCATCAAAAGAATCTGACGAGTAAAGAGGTGTATGATGGTTCGATAGTCAGCAAGAAGGTGTTTTCAAAGATCAAGAATAACCCGGACTATCATCCAAACAAACAGACGGCACTTCGACTTTGCATAGGGGCGAGACTTAACCTTGATGAGTCGAGGGATCTGCTGGCAAGAGCCGGCTATGCATTATCCCCATGTGACAAGACAGATATCATATTCTCTTACTTCATAGAAAATGAAATATATGACATTATTGAACTGGATATTCAACTGGAAGAACACGGACTGCCGTGTGCCATTTCGTAATATTACAGGATTTTTCAGGGTCGCTTTCGAAGCGACCTTTTTTCATGCCCTCTTTTGTATAATGCGGATATAAGATAAAACACCGAAAGGTGATTACATATCATAAGGAGGACAAATATTATGCGTAAAGGTTTAACAGAGGTTGTTTTTATTTTGGACAGAAGTGGTTCTATGAGGGGACTTGAGGCAGATACCATAGGTGGATTCAACTCCATGATTGAGAAACAGAGAAAAGAGGAGGGAGAGGCATATATCTCCACAGTGCTTTTTGATGACCAGACAGAGGTGATCTATGACAGAATTTCGGTTGATAAAGTGGAGCCGATGAATGACAGGCAGTACTATGTCAGGGGCTGCACAGCCCTTCTCGATGCCATTGGCGGAGCGATCGACCATATTGCAAATGTTCACAGATATGCGAGGGAAGAAGACAGACCGGAAAAGACATTATTTATCATAACCACTGATGGAATGGAAAATTCCAGCCGGGTTTATACCTACAAAAGGGTGAAGAAGATGGTGGAGAAGTCTGAGAAAAAATATGGCTGGGAATTTCTCTTCCTTGGGGCAAATATTGACGCGATAGAGGCAGCAGGAAGATTTGGAATAGGGGCAGACAGAGCGATAAACTATGAATGTGACAGTGTGGGAGTTACACTCAATTATCAGGCTATTTCTGAGACAATATCTGCAGTTAGGAAGTCCAAGAGCAAGGACGAGCTGGACAGCACAGTATATGCAAGCTGCGCCGCCATCAGAGATGATTATAAGAGACGCCATAATGGAGCGAGGCCATAGTGGAACAGGATTATATATAGGAGAGATAGTAGTGTAGCAGGAAGACAGTACATTGTTGATTATGATGCGGACGGAGGTTATAATAAAGTTGATTGATATTTAGCGATGGAATCTGTGCCATGTGGATCAGGAGATAGTGAAGTGGATAAGAGCAAGATAGTGAGAGGAATTGTGACTGCCGGTGGGGCGATATTTTCAATCGTGCTTTCGGCCTTTGGCATAAACAGCATAAACAGGGATGACCGCCGAGACGGTTCACAGGAAGATTCCGGGCAGGAGAACAGCTACCCAGAGGAGTTGTTTGAAAAGTATAAGTATAAATAGCAGTTGACGTGGAGGTGTGTGTGACCGTGGAGATAAAAAGCATTCTTATCAAGGATACGACAAAGGAAGAGCGTATGCGTATAGTTGCGGAGGGACTCAGCCAGTGCGGTGGAGCCTGTGATTTCTGCAATGGCTGCGACAATCTGGGTGGAGGCTCGATTGATTCATTCTATGAGCCATATATAAATGGAGAGAAGGAGCTTCGCGAGCTGAATGAGGAGTACAGAAGCAACTCCGGAATGGTACATTAGGTGACGCCATGAGACCACCTGAGATAGGAAACTCAACGGAAGAGGAAAGAAGACAATATATCAAGGATACATTCAAGTGTATTGCGGATTGTGACATGTGTGGGATATGTGCAGCATTCAGGGGAAAGGACCCGGAGCTGGCATATGACGACTACATCATGGGCAAACGGGATTGCCTGGATGTGTCAGGAGATTACAGATAGGAAACTCTACATAAGTTATATACAACACACTGTTATGATGCAAAAGTAGTTGTTGATAATAGAAAAATATGCTAACATAAAAATAGTAGTTTTCGAATGTATGTTCGATATGGTATGTTATATACTGTATATACATTTGAGACTGCTATTTTTTAGCGTGGAAAGAGAGTTAGATGGAGGATAGGATATGTATCTTGTTATAGATGTAGGTGGAACATTCATAAAGCACTGTGTGATGAACAGAGATGCGGAGATCCAGGAGAAGAGCAAGGTTGCGACTCCGGGAAGATTTGGACATGGCCTTGAGAGTATTCAACAGGGATTGGATGCCTTTCTGGATATTCTTCAGGGGATATATGAAGACTACAAGAAAAGATTTGATATTCAGGGAATAGCCATATCACTTCCTGGACAGGTGGATGTGGATAACGGAATCTGTTATGCCGGCGGAGCGTTGCCATACCTTGACAAAGCACATGTAGGCGAGCTTGTAAGCGAGAGATGCGATGGACTTAAGGTAGCGCTTGAGAACGACGGCAAATGTGCAGCATTGTCGGAGATATGGCAGGGAAATGCAAAGGACTATAGCAGCGCAGTTGTATTGGTATTTGGCACAGGTGTCGGTGGAGGAATAGTCATAGACAGAAAGATACTCCACGGCAGAGGTATGGTTGCCGGTGAGATGTCGTACCTGTTTGAGGATGTGAACAGGGATAATATAGACAAACTTGTACCGCTTGAGGCGAATCTCAAGAATACAAAGAAACATGTAAAACTTCCGGACAATGTCACCTGGACGATGCAGGCATCGGTAAGCTCACTCAGAAGAGAGGTGGCAGCAGTCAAGGGCATGAGGGAAGATGAAGTGTCAGGTGAGATGATATATGAGTGGGAGACTGCCGGTGATAAGGCGGTCATAGATGTGCTTGAGGACTGGTATCTGAACATCGCGAAGCACTGCATGAATATACATGTCATTCTTGCACCGGACATCATACTCCTTGGAGGTGGAATCAGTGCGGAACCGAGGTTCATACAGGGCGTGAAGAAGTACGTGGATAAGCTTGCAAAATTTTCAGTGATCTATAATGAGATGCAGGTTGGACTGTGCAAATTTGGCAACGATTCCAATCTCATAGGAGCACTTTTCAACTATCTTCAGAAGTATGAGGGTGCCCACTAGATAAGAAAACGGAGATCATATCAGGATGAAACACAATGACGGAAAAGAGACGGACATCAGAATGAAGCACAATGACGAAAAAGAGACTGACATCAGAATGAGCGCAGAAAAGAGTAAAGAAAGAAGCATAGAAAAAAGCATAGAAAAAGGCAAAGAAAAAGGCAAAGAAACGAATACAGAAAAGAACACCGATTATAGAAAAAAATCGCACGAGATGGATATGTTAAATGGTTCACTGGCGCTTAAGATGCTTATATTTGCCATGCCACTTGCCGCCAGCAGTATACTGCAGCAGCTTTTCAATTCGGCAGATGTAGCTGTGGCAGGAAGATTTGCAGGAAGTGATGCCCTGGCGGCCGTTGGAAGCAATGCGGCGGTTGTTGCCCTGTTTGTGAATGTGTTCGTGGGGCTTTCAGTGGGTGTGAATGTTCTTGTGGCCCATTATATAGGCCAGAACAAAAAAGATTCCATAAGCAGGTGTGTGCATACCAGCGTGAAGTTTGCCCTTATATGCGGAATAGTTATGCTTGTTGCGGGAATGTTTGTGGCAAGACCGATTCTTGAGGCCATAGATACCCCTGAGAGGGTGCTGGATCAGGCTGTACTTTATTTGAGGATATACTTTGTGGGAATGCCGTTTATCATACTTTATAATTTTGGAGCGGCTGTGCTCAGAGCTATAGGTGATACAAGGCGTCCGCTTTACTGCCTGATAGTTTCAGGTGTACTCAATGTTGTACTCAACCTGTTCTTCGTGTGTGTGTGTAAACTTGGAGTGGCAGGCGTCGGCATGGCAACGGTCATATCAAATGTTGTCAGTACGGGAATAGTCATGTATATATTGATGCATGAGGAAGGTCCACTCAGACTCGATATAAAGAATATACGAATAGATAAAGTGTGCCTGGGAAAGATACTCAGGATAGGAGCTCCATCAGCGATACAGACGGCAGTTTTCTCATTGTCAAATGTGCTGATACAGGGCGGAATCAACAGCTTTGGTCCTGATGCTGTGGCAGGCTCATCCACGGGTCTTAATTTTGAATATTTTGCATATTTTGTCATATCCGCATACGCACAGGCAGCAGTGACATTTGTGAGCCAGAATTATGGTGCAGGTGAGAAGGAGAGATGCAGAAAAGCTCTCAGGATTGCCATATTAGAGGGCATGCTTATGACGGCTGTGTTCAGCAGTGTCATGATGCTTTCAGGGGATTTTCTTGTGAGATTTTATACAACAGATACAGAGGTTATAAAGTATGCACTTATAAGAATGAAGCATGTCATGCTCCTTGAGGCGATGACAGGAACATATGAGATGACAGCTGCGGCACTCAGAGGCCTTGGCAGATCCATGCTGCCGGCTATTATAACAGTTGTGGGTTCAGTAGTGTTCAGGATCATATGGATATATACGGTGTTTGCGCGATATCATTCTTTTGGCATGCTTTTAAACGTGTATATAGTTTCATGGATAATAACAGGTACGGCGATGATAATCGCATACATACTCGTATCGAGGAAAGTGCTGGGGCATACACGGGCCGGCGGGAAGGCTGCTGAGACGGCTGCTGTATAGTATGTGACCCAAGGCACATAAGCATCAGAAAGAGAAGATTAAGACTGAGCAAGAAGTGACAGGGGGATTGGCTGTGGATAGGGATAAGAAAGATAGAACGTATATTGCGATAGATCTGAAATCCTTCTTTGCATCGGTTGAATGTGTTGAGCGCGGACTTGATCCACTGACCACCAATCTGGTAGTGGCAGATGCGTCGAGAACAGAGAAGACCATATGTCTTGCTGTTTCCCCGTCGCTGAAGAGCTATGGTATATCTGGAAGAGCCAGACTGTTCGAGGTGGTGCAGAGGCTTAAGGAGGTCAATGCCAGCAGGAGAACACTTTCACCCGGTGGAAACTTTTCCGGGGAGAGCTGCGATTCCAATGAGCTTGCGGAGCATAATGAATTTGCGGTTTCGTATATAGCCGCTCCGCCACGTATGGCATATTACATGAAGTACAGTACGGATATATATAACATCTATCTGAAGTATGTAGCACCAGAGGATATGCATGTGTATTCCATAGATGAGGTGTTCATGGATGTGACGGATTATCTTGGGATATATAAGATGAGTCCGCACGATCTTGCCATGACGATCATACAGGATGTGCTTGCACAGACCGGTATAACAGCAACAGCAGGGATAGGAACGAACCTCTACCTGTGTAAGATAGCGATGGATGTTGAGGCAAAGCATATAGCCCCGGATAAGGATGGAGTCAGGATAGCAAGTCTTGATGAAATGTCGTACAGACAGAAGCTGTGGAATCACAGACCGCTCACAGATTTCTGGAGGGTGGGAAAAGGATATGCGAGAAAACTTGAGAGTCATGGACTTTATACAATGGGGGATATCGCCAGATGCTCACTGGGACATGACGATGAGTATTACAACGAAGATCTGCTGTACAGATTATTTGGTATAAATGCAGAGCTGCTCATAGATCATGCATGGGGCTGGGAGCCTTGTACCATTGCAGATATCAAGGCTTACAAGCCGGAGAGGAACAGCATAGGTTCAGGACAGGTGTTGTCATGCCCATACGAATATGAAAAAGCCAGACTTATTATCCGTGAGATGACGGATCTGCTCGTGCTGGATCTTGTGGATAAGAATGTCAAGACAGATCAGATGGTCATAACAGTGGGGTATGATATAGATAATCTCAAAAAGAACGCTGCGGGAGCGAAATTTTCCGGAGAGATACAGACAGATATGTATGGGAGAAAGATACCGAAAAGTGCCCATGGAACGGTGAATCTTGGAGAGTATACATCATCTACAAAGGTCATCATGGATGCGGTGACCGGATTGTTTGAAGAGATCGTAGATCCTTTATTGTATGTCAGAAGGATATATGTCACGGCGAACAATATCATATCGAATACTGCGGCACATGAGAAACAGTCAGCAAGGCAGCTCAGTCTGTTTGATGATTTTGGAGACGGTGCAGCAGAGACGGAGAAAAAGCAGCAGGATATGAAGCGGGAGCAGAGCATGCAGAAAGCGATGATAGAGCTCAAGAAGAAATTTGGCAAAAATGCAGTCCTTAAGGGAATGAATCTTGAGGAGGGCGGTACGACGATAGAGAGGAACGGACAGATAGGCGGTCACAAGGCTTAGGAGGGGCTTATGGAAGATAATTACGATGACATAATACAGCTTACACATCACGTGTCCTCTGTTCATCCGCACATGTCTATCCATGACAGAGCAGCACAGTTTGCCCCATTTGCCGCACTCACAGGACATGGAGCAGCCATAGCGGAGACTGCAAGGCTCACCGATGAGAAGTTGGAGCTGGATGAGAGTCAGAAAATGGTTCTTGATCAGAAACTGTTGAATATAATGCATAATGCAGACAAAAAATGTGTGAGTATAGAGTATTTTGTAAAGGATGACAGAAAAGCTGGTGGAAGATACGAACATGTGTCGGGATATATACGCAATGTTGACGTATATGGGAAAAAGATAGTTATGGAAGACAGAACCGAGATACCGATAGATGATATATATGATTTAAATATTGATCAGAATGGAGATGTATATTTGCATGAATAGAGAGACTATGGTGATAGCACACAGAGGAGCGAGTGCCCTTGCGCCTCATGAGAATACACTTGAAGCGTTTCAGATAGCTATAGATCTGAAGGCGGATATGGCGGAGTTCGATGTGAGGAAAACCAGTGATAATATACTCATAGTATTTCATGATGGAACTATAGACGGCAGAAAGATAGGAGATATGACATACAACAGGATCAACGATATTGCATCAAAAGAAGGCTACAGAGTGCCTACACTTGACGAAGTCCTGGAACTCTGCAGCGGAAAGATATGTCTTGATATAGAATTAAAGGAGAGCGGATACGAGAGGCGTGTCATAGATCTTGTCAAGGGGAGATTTGGATACGGTGAGTTCTCGATAAAATCCTTCAAGGACAAAGTGTCGTACAATGTGAAGGCCATAGACCCGAGGATAAAGACCGGACTGCTCGTCGGTAAGAAAAAGGCTAAGCTCGGTGTCAGATTGAATGAGTATTTTCCTGAGAGAAGAATGAGACGGTGTAAAGCGGATTTTATATCGCCGAATTATCTTCTCTGCACGAAGAAATTTGTGAAGAGAATGAAGCGCAAGCACATACCGGTATATGTGTGGACTGTGAATGATCCACACTGGATGAGACGTATGTGCAGACTGGGCGTAGATGCAGTGATAACAGACCGCCCGGATATAATGCGTTGAAAGACCTAGAAATATTTGTTATATTATTTTATAGGTGGAGGAGTTGGACATAGGAGGATAATATGAGCAAAGTACTATACTTTGATTACGCGGCATTCTGCGTGTTTACTCTTATCATGGTCTCAGTCATCATGAAGAAGATGACCAGAGGCAAATTAAACAGGCAGTTTCAATTTGTTCTGACCATTGCAATGGTTGCCACAGCGTTTGATATAGGCGCCATCGCATTTGACAATATGGGTGAAAGGCATGTAGTCACCCAATACATATTCCATACGGGATATCTCTTTTTCCATGTCGTTTCATCGGCTATGTATGCCGCTTATGTGGTGAACATAGTGGATGCCATACATATATTCAGAGGTAAAGTGAAGAGTTTCATACTGGCACTTCCAACGTTGCTGTGCATGACCATGCTCGGAGTTAATTTTTTCACTCCGTGTGTATTCAGTATAGGCGGACAGGGAGAGTACAGAAGAGAGTTTTTCATGACATTTCTGTATGCTGCCGGAATATTTTATATGATTCTGGGCTTCATGGTTGTTACGAGATATCACAGGAGACTTACAAGAGGAAGATTTGTATCAACCATAGCGATATTCCCATTGGTTGTTGTTGCGGCCGTATTTCAGATGTTTAACCCGGATATTCCGATTGAGATGTTTGCAAATGCGATTGGATTACTGTTCGTTGCGTTGCTGATACAGAGTCCGGAGCAGGTTATAAGCAGTGCCACGGGCCTGAACAAGATCACAAGATACATGGACGACGTGAGAAATTCTCTGGATAATGGCCTTGATATAACGGTAGTTATGATAACTATGGAGAATGACAAGACTCTTCGCGGAATTCTGGGAGTTGAGGAATATCATAAGCTGCTCAGGGAGATCTCTGAAGACTTTTTAGAGTGGAGCAGACCATACGGATATGATGTTGAGTGGTATTATCTGGGAACCGGAATGTTCAGATGTGTCATGAACCAGCGTATCAAGGATCAGGCTGAGGATTTTGCGGAGCGGATAAACGAGAAGCTGAAGAAGGGATATAAGTATAATGATATGTTTATAAATCTATTGCCGATAATATGTATCACCAGATGTCCTCAGGATATAGAGGATGTTGACAGTGTGATGCGGTTTGGCGGTGAGCTTGCTGAGCACGAGTATACAGGCCGTGTTCTCTATGCCAGAGATATCTATAACAAGGAAAGATATGATCTGATGCGGGACATGGACATGATACTTGATAAGGCATTTGCCGAGAACAGGTTTGAGGTTTACTATCAGCCGATATACAGCATAGATTCTGGAAAATATAACAGTGCTGAGGCACTTCTGAGATTAAATGATGATATGTATGGATACATTTCGCCGGAGATATTTATCCCTGCTGCGGAGGAGAATGGAATGATCCATAAGATAGGTAAGTTCGTTCTTGAAGAGGTGTGCCGTTTCATAACTGGAGAGAAATTCAAGAATCTCGGACTGGAATATGTTGAGGTGAATCTGTCGGTCATCCAGTGCATGAGCAGTGAGTTATCAGAAGACGTGCGGGCGGTGATGGAGCGTTACGGAGTCAGCAATGAGCAGATAAATCTTGAGATTACTGAGACTGCGGCTGCCTATGCTCAGACGACAATAATGGACAATATCAACAGTCTCACAGATTATGGTATTGCATTCTCACTTGACGATTTTGGAACAGGTTATTCCAATATGAAGAGGATAGCATCCATGCCGTTTGCGATAGTTAAGCTGGACAAGACATTTGCGGATATAGACACAGATGACAAGATGATGAAGGTTGTCAAGAACACCATAAGCATGGTTAAGGATATGAATATGAAGATCGTAGTGGAAGGCGTGGAGACGGAGGAATCCCTCAGGGAGTTCAGCAATCTTGGAGTGAATTACATTCAGGGCTATTATTTCTCAAGACCATTGCCACAGGATAAGTTCATATCAGAGGTGAAGAGAGTTAACCAGAGCTAAGAGAAAGGACGGCGTATGACAGATATAGAGAACCGGGTCGTTGATGAGGTAGAGAAGGTCGTAAAGGGAAAAAGAGATATAATAATCAAGGTCTATGCTGCCATACTTGCGGGTGGACATATACTGCTTGAGGATATCCCGGGTGTGGGCAAGACCACTCTTGCAACGGCATTTGCCAGAACTCTGGATATGAAATATAACAGAGTCCAGTTTACACCGGATGTTCTGCCGAGTGACATAATGGGATTTTCCATGTACAATGCAAAAAGCGGTGAGTTTGAGTACAGAGAGGGTTCAGCGTTCTGTAATCTGTTCCTTGCGGATGAGATAAACCGAACATCGCCTAAGACTCAGTCGGCACTCCTTGAGATCATGGAGGAAAAACATGTGACAGTCGATGCTGTTACAAGGGAACTTCCACAGCCTTTCACGGTCATGGCAACCCAGAATCCGGTTGGTTCGTCGGGAACGCAGATGCTTCCGGAGTCCCAGCTTGACAGATTCATGGTGAGACTTTCCATGGGATACCCATCCCACGAGGCTGCGGTGCAGATACTTAAAGGTCAGGAATTTGTACCTATGGACAGTGTAGAGAGAATAGTGACGAGAGATGAACTGATAGGTCTTCAGGATAAGGCGAGAACTTTGAGTGTGCATGATTCAATATTTGATTACATAGTGACTCTGGTTGAGGCTACCAGGGAGAGTGAGCTCTTCTCGATGGGAGCAAGTCCGCGAGGCGCAAATGCACTTCTGCGGATGAGCAGAGCAATGGCGGTGCTCTCTGGAAGAGAATATGTTGTGCCGGGAGACATAGCAGAGGTGTTCAACGACGTGCTTGGGCACAGGGTAAAGCTTGCAGCCCGTGCCAGAGCTAATGGAATGACTGTCGCAGAGGCTCTGGATGAAGTGAGAAGTCAGGTTAAGGTTCCAAGGACTTAGAACTGAGAACATAAGAGATATAAGTAAAGGAGGATCAGCGGATGAAGTACGCATGGCATGTATTCAAATACATTCTCGTGTTTGTTATAAATCTGTTGATCCTTCTTTTTGTGCATTCATATTTTAATTTCATAGTTATGATACTGATGATAGTTCTGCCGGTCGTGTCAATAGTATGCACCTTTGTGCTTTCAAGGCATTTGACTGTAAAGTTTGGCGGCGGGGAGCAGAACCTTACGGTGGATTCGCCATTTCTCGTATCGGTTGTGCTCGACAACAGCAGCATTATTCCGAATATGAACACAGAGATAGAGATAAGCATGGAGAATGATCTTTTCCATACAAATGGCAGGCATACGCTGTGCATACCTGCATATTCGCGCAGTGCGAATGTGGTGGACTACCAGATAGCCCAGTCGTATGTAGGTGCACTGGAGGTGAAAGCGGACAGAATATGTGTTACTGACTGGCTTGGATTTGTGAGGATAAAGAGCAAATGCAACTCGGTAAAAGAGTACAAGGTTTTCCCTTCCGGAACGGTTGATGTGGAGGCGGATATGACCGCGGTTTCACAGGGGATGAACGAGGCTGAGGAGAGCCGGAAAAAAGGCCATGATTTCTCCGAGGTTGTGGATGTGAGAGAATACCAGCCGGGGGATAAGCTTCAGAATATACATTGGAAGCTGTCAGCAAAAAAAGACGTGCTGATGGTAAAGGACAGAGAGAGCATGTCGTCAAGCCAGCTCATGATATTGGTAGAGCTTGCCGATGATGAGACACATATATTGAATGATGTACTGAAATCCGCCTACGGCATGGCTGTAAGTCTGTTGGATGAACAACTGCCGTTTACATTCTATTACTGGAGCGGCGCGCAGGGCGATATAGTCAGGACTTCGATAGACAGCAGGGATGATCTCGCTGAATGGATGGAGAAGATCTTTTATGAGCAGGCGTATGCAGATTTTGGCTATGGGTTATCGATGCTTGAGAAGAATCTGGATTCTGACAGAAGGATCATAGTTGTTTCCGGCGATATGAGAGCGGATGGCAATGTAGTGTTTACATATGGAGATCGTGTGAAAGGATACATAATTGGGTAGAATCTTTGGTAGAAAAAAGAAAACTGAAGACAGGAAAGCGGTAGAATTCTGTGAAGGTGTAAGGCTGCTCAACGATCCGGAGATCACAGATGGAGGCAGAGAAGGCGCGGATTACAGAAAAAGAAAGCTGCGCAGAAGAAAATCGGACAGCAGAGGTATTGCTGCAAAATGCCTGCTGGAGATATTTATCATAGGTGGTTCAATGTGCGGCTTTTTGTCGTGTATAGATATGGCGTACGGTGTTCCCGTTATATTTCTGGCGTATGCGCTGCTGGCCATGTACTTCTGTGGTCTGTTCAAATCAGGCAAGGTGTGGGTGAGAGATGTTGGATATGTCATATTTCTTGTCGCTTTTGTCCTGTTCATCATGCTTCTCAGACGTTATATAAACAGTGGATTTTATGCTATCGTAAATGAGTTTCTGGATCATGTGACTGATTATTATGGAGCCCAGGAGGTTAAGGTATTCTCCGAGACTTTGTCCAACAGGACGCTCACTGTTCCTGTGGCAGCCATCGCTATAGGCTGTGTAGAGATAATAATCCTCAACATTTTCCTTAACACGAATATGAGTGTGTTCTGGGCAGTGTGGTTTTCACTTCCTGTGTTTATATTACCATTGTTTTTCAGGCTTGAGCCGGATGTTATTTACATGTTCATGGTATCCACAGGACTTTTGGGAGTTATCTGCCTTAAGGGAAATGGTCACTTCCGTATAACTGACAAGGACAGTATGTTTGAATATGATGAGAAGAAGCGAAGATTCAGTTACAGGCATAGTGACAGGGCGTCTCTGCAGCTTGCGGCCGGTGTGGCGGCTGTATGTATATTGGTGGGAAGTGCGGTTATTCTTGTCAAGCCGCAGCAGACTTATCTGTACAGGTATCGTGATAGCTCGGCGAAGAACAAGATCGAAGGCCCGCTTGGAAACCTCATCATGTATGGATTTGAATCCCTAAGGAATTCGGCGAATACCGGAGGACTGGCGAATGGAAAGCTTGGAGGCGTGTCGGATGTCACACTTGATGGACAGACGGATCTGGTAATCACATTTGCACCATATAGCACAAACAGGATCTATCTGAAAGCGTTCGTTGGTGATGAGTATAGCTGGGATCATTGGGACAGAGATAAGGATGGCGACTATCCGTCACCGGTCAATTCTGAAGGACATGCCAGAGGACGAATGGATATACAGAACATAGATGGCGCCGGAGATCTAAAATATTACCCTTACTACACTAATATAGAAGCCATGAATACTTACAAAGAGGGCGATTCATTGTACAGTGTGGAGTACAGTCCATCCGCTCTGGCTGAGCCGGTTATGCCGTCGGTGGATGACAAGTATCTTGAGATTCCAGAGGAGAATATGGATTCAATACGAAGATTCTGTGAGAGCGCAGGAATCACGGAAAAAGACAGTGTGGATAATGTGCTGCAGAAGGTGTATATATACTTCCTGGAGAATTATCCGTACACACTGCATCCGGGAGCCACGCCGAGGGATGAGGATTATGTCAATTATTTCCTTGATACCACGAAGAAGGGCCTGTGTGCCAATTATGCCACTGCGGGGGCGCTGATCCTGAGATACATGGGGATACCCACAAGATATGTGGAGGGGTATGCCGTGGATTACACCGAGGTCCTTGACGGAACAATGCTCGATGAAGAACAGTTCAGATACGATGATTATTATTCAGGCTCATCAGAGCTTGGAAGAACGGCTGTTGTTCAGGTGGATGTGGACGATGGCGGAGCTCATGCGTGGATAGAGGCGTTCATACGTGGCAGATGGCAGGTCGTGGAGCTGACACCTCCGTCGAGTGAAGATGAGGATGAGACCCAGGATGATTTCTGGTCCAGATTTGGAAGATGGCTAGTAGGTGATGACAGCGGAGATACCGGAACAGATACGACCGGCACAGCATTTTCACTTGGAAATGCCGTGTGGATAATATATGTTCTGGCGGGATGTATAGCATTTGCAGTGCTCTTGTTTGTGGGACGTATAGCAGTCAGGAAGATAGTTCGTTTTGTGGGTTATCACAGGAGAGATAAGACTGGAAATGTGATAGCTTACTATAGGTATATGTGTGATTATGCAAGACTTGCGTCGGATGATTTTTCGAAGGCGGGAAATCACAGGCAGCAGCTTGAATATTTCTGTAAGGGCGCAGATCCGGCGGAGACTGAGGACCTTGCGGCATATATGGAAGGCATAAGCTATGGCGGCGAGGTGTCCGGGGACGAATATGTACAGCGTATGGGAGAACTTCGGGTGCTGTTCAGGAGCTTTAGGAGACAGGTTCCTTTTATGAAGAGGATATACATATTCCGAATGTTGTAGTATAGTTGACAGGTAGCAATGGATAATGGAGGTATAAGAGATGCTTGGAATCATAGGTGCGATGGACGAGGAAGTCGCAAGACTGAAAGAGATGATAGATGGGCTCCAGGTCACAGACAAGTGTGGCATGAGCTTCTACAAAGGACAGATAGAAGGAACGGATGTCGTGGTCGTAAAGTGCGGTGTCGGCAAGGTCAATGCGGCCATGTGTACCCAGTCGCTGATCGACATGTATGGAGTGTCAGCTATCATCAACACCGGAATAGCCGGATCACTGGATGCTGACATAGATATAGGAGACATCGTTCTGGCTACGGATACCGTGGAGCACGATATGGATGTATCCGCCCTTGGATATGAGCCGGGTGTGATCCCTGATACAGAGCTGAGCGTGTTCAAGACCAGCGATGAGCTGCTTAAGATAGCACAGGACTCAGTGGATGCAGCAAATATAGGAGTCAAGGTGTTCACTGGAAGAGTGGTGAGCGGCGATCAGTTTATCTGGAGCAAGGACAAGAAGAAATGGCTTGTGGAGACATTTGGTGGAAGATGTGCAGAGATGGAGGGCGCGGCCATAGGACATGTTGCAGTGCTGAATAAGGTTCCGTACCTTGTTGTCCGGGCCATATCGGACAAGGCTGATGACAGTGCAGAGATGGATTATCCTACATTTGCGGCAAAGGCTATAGAGAACAGTGTAAACATGATGACAGAGATAATAAAGAGATATGAGGTGAAGTAGACATGGATAAGATAGCAAGTTTTCAGATAAATCATCTTCTCCTGAATCCGGGCATTTATGTGTCGAGAAAGGATAAGGCTGGGGATCAGATTCTCACAACATTTGACATAAGGATGACAAAGCCGAATTATGAGCCGGTTATGAACACTGCGGAGGTTCATACCATAGAGCATCTCGGTGCGACATTCTTGAGAAATAATGAAGAGTATAAGGACAGGGTCATATACTTTGGACCTATGGGCTGCAGGACGGGATTTTATCTCATACTCGCAGGCGATTATGAGTCGAAGGATATAGTGGAGCTTATGATATCAATGTTCGAATTCATAAGACATTATCACGATCCGATCCCTGGAGCAAATCCAAGAGAGTGCGGCAATTACCTGGATATGAATCTCGGTATGGCGAACTATCTTGCAGAGAAATTCCTGTCACAGGTTCTGTATGATATAGATGACAGCAGACTTAATTATCCAGAGGGTTAAATTCCAATTTACAAACGAGATCAAAATATACAGACCATGTAAAAAACGGGTGATTTTCAGTGGAAATTCGCTTTGTTGAGGAATGTTTGCCATTCTATTGACAATGAAGCTTGCGTGCTTTTTAATGCACGTAAGCTTTTTTTGTGCACATAAAACAGCTAAACAGATTCATGAAGACGGCTCTTACCGGATACGGTTATGAATGGGCTGAAACTCAAACAGAAAGGAAGAGATTATGAAAAGATTGTATGTATATAAGATTCTGCTGGCTGTTCTTCTGGCCGTATGTGTGGCCGGTGTGGTTTTTTATCATAGGTTCAGTACAAGGTCAAGTGCTGACGAACTGTATGCCGGGGAGAAAAGCAGGCATACTGATGTTATGGCCACCTCAACGGATGGAATTGCGGCTATGGCCGGATATGAGATAAGTTATGAAGATGTGGACTGCATCCTAAGCGGCGATGTGGTGTTTTACAATGGGATGCCATACACGAGGCATTACACGGTGCATAAGGATGGTGTAGAGTACAGGGCATACTGCGGCGATCATAAGAAATATGAAGTTAAGAGCACGGACAAGGTGGCATTTTCCGTGACAAATGACAGACTGCTTCAGAAAGCGTTTCTGTATGGACCGGGAAGTGAATATGCGTGGTCTGGTTTTAAGGGGGTGTCCGCAGATCACAGACAGCTCATCATGACACTGACTTTGAATTATATAAGACATGGACAGTATTTTGACGTTATAGACGAATTCTATAAACACATATCTGAGACAAAGCGAGATGAGATCGTCCTTCAAGGAGACAGATATAGAGATAATAGATGATGGAAGCAAAGAGAATTACGGTAATTATGTAAGTCTTAAGGATTATACCGGTTATGTGGACAAGAAGACTGGTGAGAAGAGAAGAAGAACCAGGATAATGAGGTGTAAGGCAGATGCTGAGAATGGAGTGAGGATCTCGGTACCGGCGGATACATGGCTCCATATCAGGAAAAGCGGAGAAAAGGAGTTCACCATCCACAAGACAGGTAAGGTAACTATAATGGGAGGCGACAGATTCTTTTTCAGTGCTGAGAAGGCTCATAAGGGAACGGGCACAGTAAAGTCTGGTAAAGGGATCCCCGGAGTTACAGTGTATACTGTAGATTCCACTCAGGTAGATGATGACCAGCAGTTGTTATTTGGAACGGTAGCTTCAAGCAGTATTTCTATGGATATTGAATGGACGGGAGAGAAGCCTGTTCTTGGAAAGTTCAGTCTGCACAAGACCGACAGAGATTCCGGCGCCGGTGTGGGAGAAGCTCTGTACAATATTGAGATGGAAGTGAAAAACGGCACACAGAGTCTGCGCACTCTGGTGGCTCAGATAGAGACTGATGAGAATGGACATGGTATAGTTGTGATGTCAGAATATGGCGGACTTGGAACCTATGAGATCACAGATATGCCGTTCGGAACATACAGGATATATGAGGAAAGGGCTCCGTACAACTATGAGAGAAACAGTGCTGTGGCACAGCTCGTTATAAACGAAGAAGGAGAATTCCTGTCCGTGGATGGCAAGGAGGTCAGTACATCCACGGAGCTTGAAATAAGCTGGGAGACTTGGGACAAGGTGATCTCAGGCAAGATTGATCTGAGCATATACAAACAGGATGTGGAGACGGGAGATAAATCTCAGGGAGATGCTGTCTTGTCAGGGGCTGAGTTTACAGTCAATTATTACAGGAATTTTTATAATTCCGTGGACGAGCTTCCAGAGAAGCCGGATCAGAGCTGGACGCTTAAGACGGATGACAGCGGTAAGTGCGGCCTTGAGGATGTGGTTTTGCAGACGGGAACAATCACGGTTCAGGAGACAAAAGCCCCAGAAGGGTACACGCTTGTGAATTCAATATTTAAAAGCACAAAGAATGGCAATATTATAAAGGATAGTTCAGATGGAATATATCTGGACAGAATAGAACAGGATGGCGACACTGTTCGTCTGGTAAATGGCTACGAGCTTGTGGTCGGGAACCATGTCGTAAGAGGTGACTTCAAATTCAAAAAAGTGGTTGCCGAGGATGGGACAGCGATCGCAAATGTGAGATTCCTCGTCGAGAACTCCGATGGCACCCAGTCTGCGGAGATAACAACTGATGCCAATGGCGAATACTCCAGTTCTGCGGATGATATCTGGTTTGGGGATGGAAAGCCGGACAAGACCAAAGGGTCACTGCCGTACGGAGAGTACACATTGACAGAGCTTCGTTGTGATGCAAATAAGGGAAAGTATAAGAGCATTGCTCCGATAAAATTCAAAATAGATTCAGATGAGTGCGTGCTTGATCTTGGGGACATAGTTGATGAGAGGATGCCGGAGATAGAATCTGTAGCGAAGAACAGTGAAGACGGATCGAAGTTCATTGATCCGGATGCGGAAACTGTAGATATCACGGACACGGTGAGTATGAAAGGGCTGGATATCGGGCACAGATACAAACTGAGCGGAAGCGTTGTCTCACAGGAGTCGGGCAGACCGCTTGGGGCAGATGGATCAACGTCAGAGAAATGTTTTACCGCAGATGCAGAGGAGATGACGGTGGATGTGAATTTCAGGTTTTCGACTGACAGCATAAGTGGTTCGGCTCTTGTCTGCTATGAGGTGCTTACGGATGAGGATTATGAGGGAGAGGTCGTAGCTTCACATGAGGATGTGAACCTTGCTTCACAGACAGTTTATACAAAAGAAAAAGAGAAGATCAGAGGGAGCATAAGTGTCCACAAGACGGATGATATTCTGGAGACACCTCTTGCGGATGCGGAGTTCACATTGTATAGGGCATCTGATCATGAAAAGCTCATGACAAAAAAGACTGACAAAGCCGGCAGTGTAGAATTCACCGGACTCGAGCCGGGAGAGTATTATATAAAGGAGACCAGAACTCCCAAGGGTTATATTGCCGACCCGGGGGTAAATTCCATACCGGTAAGCGTGCCGGAGAGTGCAGATGAGCCACCGGTGATAAATGTCAAAAATCACTATGGCATGGTGCATATACTCAAGACGGATCAGGAGGATGGCAGTCCGCTTGCCGGGGCTGTGTTTGGCATATATGATGACCGGGGGGCTCTGATCGCAAAAGCTGAATCGGAAGAAAATGGACAGGCTGTATTTTACGGACTTGCCAGAGGCACGTATAGCATAGAGGAGTTAGCTGCCCCGGAGGGTTACGAAAAAACAGACAAAAAAATTCAGATAGACACATCAAAAAGTGAATATACCATGGATGATCCGGTGATCATAACAAATCAGAAAATAAAAGAACATCCATCACCCGACACACCAAACACTCCTGATACGCCGGACACCGGAGATCGGGATCCTGTTTCGAAGGTCATACTGCTTATGTGCTTTGCCGTAGTTTCGGTTGCGGGAATCGTATTTTACAGGAAAAAATTTACCGGAGAATCAAAATGACAGTAATAATAACATGGGACAATGTGGTTGACCTTTAGATTTATAAGTGATAACATACAAAATGGACTTGTATAAATAATAAATATCACGTGAGGTGCGAAAGATGAGTAAAAGTTTTGATGATTTATTGGCAAAGGTTTCACAGTGCAGCAGAAAGACAGTTTCAGTTGCAGTAGCACAGGATGCGCCTATTCTTGAGGCTGTAAAGGCAGCAAAGGAGAAGGGAATCGCAGATGCTATACTTGTGGGTGACGAGGCAAAGATCAGAGAGGTCGCAGATCAGATCGGTATGGATCTTACAGGTTATGAGATCGTAAATGAGCCAGATGATATAGAGGCTTCACTTAAGGCAGTGAAACTTGTTCATGATCATAAGGCTGACATGTATATGAAGGGACTTCTCTCAACAAAGGATTTCCTGAAGAGTGTCCTCAACAAAGAGGTTGGTCTCAGAAATGGTAAGCCACTTTCACATGTATGTGTATTTGAGATCCCTGGTATTGACAGACTCCTGTACCTTACAGATGTTGCGTTCATGACTTATCCTTCACTTGAGGAGAAGAAGTCGATCATAGAGAACTCTGTAGAGGTTGCTCATGCGTGCGGAATACCTTGTCCAAAGGTTGCTCCACTTGCAGCAGTAGAGGTTGTAAATCCTAAGATGCCTGTAACAGTAGAGGCTGCTGAGCTCACAAAGATGAACGAGAACGGTGAGATCACAGGCTGTATCGTTGACGGACCTCTTTCAATGGATCTTGCGATCGAGCCAGAGGCAGCTATCCATAAGGGAGCTACAGACAGAAAGATCGTTGGAGATGCCGATATCCTTCTGTTCCCAGACATACATGCAGGTAACCTTGTATACAAGACACTTGTTCATACAACAAAGTGTAAGAACGGATGTATCATAACAGGTACAGATGCTCCTGTAATCCTTACATCAAGATCAGATACATTTGAGGTTAAGCTCAACTCAATAGCACTTGCAGCAGTTGTTGCAGAGTCACTTAAGGCAAACAAATAAGCCATACATAAAAAACATTTGGAGGTTTAAAAAATGTCATATAAGATTCTTATAATAAACCCAGGTTCAACATCGACAAAGATCGGTGTGTTCGAGGACGAGACACTTCTGTTTGAGGAGACACTCAGACATACAACAGAGGAGCTTGCAGGCTTCAATATGATAGTAGATCAGAAGGACTTCAGAAAGAAGGTTATTCTTGATGTCCTTGCTGAGAAGAACTTTGACATCAAGACACTTGATGTATGTGTAGGACGTGGTGGAATGCTCAAGCCAATCCCAGGCGGTACATACGCAGTAAGCGATGACCTTCTTGAGGATCTTAAGATCGGTAAGCAGGGTCAGCATGCATCAAACCTTGGCGGTATCCTCGCAAGAGAGATCGGTGATGAGCTCGGAGTTCCTTCATACATCGTAGATCCAGTCGTTGTTGATGAGCTTATGCCATCATCAAGACTTTCAGGAGTACCTGAGCTTCCAAGAATAAGCGTGTTCCATGCACTCAACCAGAAGGCAGTAGCCAAGAGATATGCAAAGGAAGTTGGCAAGAAGTACACAGACCTGAACCTCATCGTAGTACATATGGGTGGCGGTGTATCAGTTGGTGCCCATGATCACGGTAAGGTAGTAGATGTATACAACGCACTTGACGGTGACGGTGCATTCTCACCAGAGAGAGCAGGTGGCGTTCCTTCAGGAGCACTTGTAAAGATGTGCTTCTCAGGCGAGTATACACAGGCTGAGGTTATGAAGAAGCTCGTTGGAAAGGGCGGCTTCAACGCTTACATCGGAAGCAACGATGCAAGAGATCTTGAGAAGCTTGTCAATGAGGGCGATGAGCATGCAAAGCTTGTTCAGGATGCATTCTATCAGCAGGTTGCCAAGGATATAGGTGGTATGGCAACAGTTCTCAGAGGAAAGGTTGATCAGATCATCCTCACAGGTGGAATCGCATATTCAAAGCACACATGCGAAGAGCTTGAGAAGAGAGCAGGATTTATCGCTCCATTTACAGTATATGCAGGAGAGGATGAGCTTCTTGCACTTGCTCAGGGCGCACTCAGAGTCATGAATGGCGAAGAGGAGCCAATGAAGTATTAAGAGAAAAGTGATTTTCAGATAAAAAGTTCATGGCATATAACAGAAATTGCCATTATAACATAAGCCGTATTGTTAATAATACTAACAAGACGAAAGTCTTAAATAATTATTTCAATATGGAGGTACAGGGTTATGGCAAGTTCAAACTCTAACAAGACAAGTGTTCCAGAGGCAAAGAGTGCTATGAACAAGTTCAAGATGGAGGTAGCCAAGGAGATCGGTGTTGATCTTAAGGATGGCTACAATGGAGATTTAACATCAGCTCAGTCAGGTTCAATCGGTGGTGAGATGGTTCGTCAGATGATCAAGAGACAGGAAGAGCAGATGTCAGGAAGATAAGCCTGGCTTATAATCTCCGTTAGATCTACGAACAAAAAGAAGACCTGGTGTATGATCCATACATCAGGTCTTTTGTGTCGTGAAAACTTTGTATTATAATAATAGTATAATGGACTGGACAATCATTTGCACATTATGATATAATCGATGATTGATGTGGACTTTGTCCACACATATAAACAAGAAAAAGATAAATGGATGCTATCTGAGTGCCTTAATTGTAGGGCTTAAGGCACCATTTGCACATTTCAAGGAGGAAATAAAAAGATGAGTTTCACAGTAGAAAAGCTTGAGCACAGCATGGCAAAGCTTACAATCACAGTACCTGCAGCAGATTTTGACAAGGCAATGACAGCAGCTTACAACAAGACAAAGAACAGATTCAATGTTCCAGGCTTCCGTAAGGGCAAGGTGCCAATGGCATTCATCGAGAAGATGTATGGCCCGGAAGTATTCTATGAGGATGCTGCAAATGCAATGATCAACGAGTATTATCCAAAAGAGGCTGTAGCTTCAGAGCTTGAGATCGCATCACAGCCAGTTATTGACGTAATAGAGATGGGCAAGGGCAAGGATTTCGTATTCACAGCAGAGGTTGCTGTAAAGCCTGAGGTTACACTTGGCGATTACAAGGGAATCGAAGTTGAGAAGATCGACGTTGAAGTAACAGATGATGAGGTTCTTGAGGACATCAAGAAGGAGCAGCTTCAGAACGCAAGAAAGGTACTCGTAGAGGGAAGAGCAGCACAGCTTGACGACGAGGTTACTCTTGACTTCGAGGGTTTTGTTGATGGTGTTCCATTTGATGGTGGAAAGGGTGAGAACTACAAGCTCGTTCTTGGCTCACATTCATTCATCGATACATTTGAGGATCAGCTTGTTGGTAAGAACATCGGAGAGGATGTTGAGGTTAACGTAACATTCCCAGAGGATTACCAGGCTGAGGAGCTTGCAGGAAAGCCGGCAGTATTCAAGTGCAAGATCAACTCTATCACAGAGTCACAGCTTCCAGAGCTCAATGATGAGTTCGCAAGCGAGGTAGGCGGATGCGATACACTTGACCAGTACAAGGAAGAGGTAAAGCAGAAGATACTTGCAAAGAAGAACAGAGACGCTGCAAACGAGAAGGAAGCAAAGGTTCTTGACAAGGTTATCGAGAACGCAACTATGGATATTGCAGATGCACAGGTTGAGGATATGCAGAAGAGAATGAAGGATGAGTTCGCTCAGACACTTCAGTATCAGGGAATCAGCCTTGAGCAGTATATGCAGATCGTAAACGTTACAGAGGAGTCTCTCATGGAGAGAATCAAGCCGGACGCACTCAAGAGAATCCAGCAGAGAGCAGTTCTTGAGGCTGTAGTAAAGGCTGAGAACATTGAGGCTACTGACGAGGAAGTTGACGAGGAGCTTTCAAAGATGGCAGCTCAGTACCAGATGAAGCTTGAGGATATCAAGGGATTCATGGGCGACGCAGAGAAGGACAGCATCAAGAAGGATGTAGCAGTTAAGAAGGCTGCAAAGCTTCTTGTAGATGAGTCAAAGGAAGTTTAATATTTTAACAGACAGATTGGCTTGATATGTATTGGAGGTAGATAACATGGCATTGGTACCATACGTTGTAGAACAGACTAGCCGCGGAGAGCGAACATACGATATTTATTCTAGATTGCTGAAAGACAGAATCATCTTTCTTGGAGATGAGGTCAATGATGCAACTGCAAGCCTTGTTATAGCACAGTTGTTATTCCTTGAGTCAGAGGATCCTTCAAAGGATATCTCGTTATATATCAACAGCCCGGGTGGATCAGTTACAGCCGGAATGGGAATATATGACACAATGAGATATATCAAGTGTGATGTTTCAACAATATGCTGTGGAATGGCAGCGAGCATGGGAGCATTCCTTCTTGCAGGAGGAACAAAGGGCAAGAGATATGCGCTTCCAAACTCGGAGATCATGATACATCAGCCACTTGGTGGAACTCAGGGGCAGGCAACAGAGATAGAGATCGCAGCCAGACATATATTAAAGACAAAAGAGAAACTCAACAAAATGCTGAGTGAGAATACAGGAAAACCACTTGATGTTATCGCGGCAGATACAGATCGTGATAACTGGATGACTGCTGAGGAGGCTTGTGCATACGGCCTTATCGACAGCGTTATAACAAACAGATAATACAGATAGAGATATCTGATATGTAGAAGATGTATCAGTTGGTTGGAGCCAGCCTGCAGAACCGGCGGTGTATTCGCAGATTCTGGAAAAGACTGGCTCCAGACAATTATAAATAGTGAATAATCGAGGTATTGTAATGGCAGATCGTAGTGACGAGAGAAAACAGCTCAGATGTTCTTTCTGTAATAAGACACAGGATCAGGTTAGAAAACTCATAGCCGGACCTGGGGCTTACATATGTGATGAATGCGTAGAGATATGCTCAGAGATAATAGAAGAAGAACTGGTTGACGCAGGACTTGATTCAGATGGTGATATCAATCTGTTAAAGCCAAAGGAAATAAAAGAATTTCTTGATGAGTATGTAATAGGTCAGGAAGAGGCAAAAAAGGTACTGGCGGTTGCCGTGTACAACCATTATAAGAGAATACTTGCGCAGAAGGATTTTGAGGTTGAATTACAGAAGAGTAATATCCTCATGGTTGGCCCAACGGGATCAGGTAAGACATATCTTGCCCAGACCCTTGCAAAATTGTTAAACGTTCCTTTTGCAATAGCAGATGCTACAACTCTCACAGAGGCTGGATATGTAGGAGAGGATGTTGAGAACATTCTCCTGAAGCTTATACAGGCCGCTGATTATGACATAGAGAGAGCTGAGCATGGAATAATCTATATTGATGAGATAGACAAGATCACAAAGAAGAGCGAGAACGTATCCATAACCAGAGACGTGTCGGGTGAGGGCGTTCAGCAGGCTTTGTTAAAGATAATAGAGGGCACTGTGGCTTCAGTTCCACCTCAGGGTGGAAGAAAGCATCCGCATCAGGAGCTTATCCAGATCGATACGACCAACATATTATTCATATGTGGTGGTGCGTTCGAGGGACTGGAGAAGATCATAGAGAACAGAGTTGGCCAGAAGTCAATTGGCTTTAATGCAGAGGTTATAGAGCAGTCAGAGCAGGACGTTGGACAGCTCCTCAAGCAGGTTATGCCACATGACTTTGTAAAGTATGGACTTATCCCTGAATTTGTGGGAAGAGTTCCTGTTGCAGTGACTCTGGATCTTCTGGATGAGGATGCACTTGTGAGGATACTGACAGAGCCAAAGAGTGCAATATGCAAGCAGTATAAGAAGCTTTTTGAGCTTGATGGAGTTCAGCTTGAGATAGAGGATGATGCGCTCAGAGAGATAGCAAAGGAAGCTATGGAGCGTAAGACCGGAGCTAGAGGACTTCGAGCTATCATGGAGAATGCTACACTTAATCTTATGTACGAGATCCCTTCAGATCCAACTATAGAGAAGTGTGTTATTACCAAGGGTGTCATAACAGGCGATGAAGAACCTGTACTGACTTACAGAGATCCATCAGAGGATACAGACCTTCCTAAGAAAAAGGTCAGGAAGAAAAAGGCAAATACAGATAACGGCGAGAGTGCATAGTCATTATTGCCGAAATGAGACGTTACAACGCTGACATACATTTGCGCCCTTATAAGCCTTTAAATGTGCAGTGTTGATAACGTCTTATTTTTTAATGATATATACGGAGATAACAGGTATGAATGAGAAAATGTTAGAGATGACAATGATTAGTCTTGACGATGGCGTGGTTATGCCGGAATTGTCCTTCTATCTTGATGCGACAACGCGTGAAGCCTGCGAGGCGGTGGGACATGCAGTCAAGAATGAGGAATGTATATTTCTGGCAAATCCTGTTCATAAGAACGGCGATAAGACAGTTTCGTTTTATGAGATAGGTGTCATAGCCAGGATAAAGCAGTTTGTCAGACTTCAGAACAAAGGCATGAGGGTTCTCATACAGACTGAGAAGAGAGCGCGCCTTGTGGATTACAGCAAGGATAAATATTATGTGTGCCACGTGACAGATGTGGAGGAGACTAACGACATCAGCGAGGATGAGGAGAAGGCTATACAGAGCATACTCAAGGAAAAGCTTAAGGAAGCATTTGACGAGGGTATAGTGAAGAACAACGTTCTGTACAGGGAGATACGTTCATTCAAGTCTGTCAGAAAGCTGGTTGACAGCATGGCCGACTATGTGAATATATCTGATGACAACAGGCAGGAGCTTCTGGAGATGCTAGATGTCAGAAGCCGCGCTATGAGGTTGATACAGATAATGGAGGAAGTTCTCGGAATCGGCAAGATCAAGAAAGAAATCATGGAAAAGGTCAATCAGGAGACCGCTGAGAATCAGAGAAAGTATGTGCTCAGAGAGCAGATGTCCGTTATCCGTAAGGAGCTTGGTGACGACGGCGTAGATGCAAATGTCAGAGAATTTCAGAAGAGACTCGATGAGGCGGGCTGCAGCCAGGAAGTATACGATAAGATAGAAAAAGAGATAAATTACTATAAGGGCATACCTCAGAATGCAGTGGAGAGCAGTGTGTCGGCAAACTATATCGATGTGATGCTCAGCTATCCGTGGAATGTGTCAACGGAAGATAATAATGATCTGCAGTCAGCCATAGACATACTTGACAAAGATCACTATGGCCTTGAGGAGGTCAAAGAGAGGATTGTTGATTATCTTGCTGTTCATATATTGAGCAATAAGGGGGACCTTCCGATCATTTGTCTTGTGGGACCTCCGGGAACAGGAAAGACATCCATAGCAAGGTCGATAGCCCGTGCAACATCGAGGAAATATGTCCGCTTATCACTGGGCGGAGTCCACGATGAGGCGGAGATCCGAGGTCACAGGAAAACATATGTGGGAGCTATGCCTGGAAAGATTGTACAATCCATGATAAAGGCAAAGACGAACAACCCGCTCATGCTTCTCGATGAGATAGACAAGGTGAGCAGTGATTACAAGGGAGACGTGTCATCGGCACTTCTCGAGGTGCTTGATGGTGAGCAGAACAAAGAGTTCAATGATCACTATTTTGGAGTGCCGGTGGATCTGAGCAATGTGCTGTTCATAGCAACGGCGAACGACATCTCCGGTATACCGGGGCCGCTCCTCGACAGAATGGAAGTCATAAATATATCGGGATACACGGAGAATGAGAAGTATCATATAGCAAAGCTGTACCTTGTGGAGAAGACCCGTGAGAAGAACGGACTGACAAAATCTCAGTTCAAGATAGATGCCGGTGCCATAAGGGAGATCATAAGCCACTACACGAGAGAGGCGGGAGTCAGAAGTCTTGAGAGAAATATAGACAAGGTGTGTCGGAAGGCCTGCCGCAAGATACTCACCGGTGAGATGGATGTGGTCAAAGTCACAAAGAAGAATATCCAGGATTTCCTTGGCCCATACAAATATAAAGATGAGAATGGAAATCTGAAGAATAAAATTGGCGCTGTCAGAGGCCTTGCTTGGACGGCGGTTGGCGGTGTCACTCTGGAGATAGAGGTCAATGTGCTTCCGGGGACAGGAACTCTTCAGCTCACAGGTAAGATGGGCGATGTTATGAAGGAATCCGCTTATGCGGGAATGAGTTATATCAGATCCCTCAAGGAATCACTGGCGCTTGGAGACGATTACTTTGCAAAGCACGATTTCCATATCCATATACCGGAGGGGGCAGTTCCAAAGGATGGTCCGTCTGCCGGAATAACCATGGCGACAGCGTTGTATTCAGCCATATTTAACGTGCCGGTTAATGGCAGAATAGCGATGACAGGAGAGATAACTCTCAGAGGAGAGGTGCTGCCTATTGGAGGCCTGAAGGAGAAGCTTCTTGCAGCCAAGATGATCGGTGTTAAAGATATACTGATACCGTCGAAAAATGAGAGCGATTATCTGGAGCTGGATGAAGAGATAACATCTGGAGTCAATATTCATTTAGTGGAAGACATGAGGCAGGTGCTTGACCTTGCCCTTGTCAGATAAGGAGAAGTATATGATAGTAAAGAGCGCTGAGCTTGAGATTGTGTGTGGAATTACAAGTAAATTACCTGATAACGATCTCCCGGAGATCGCATTTGCCGGCAAGTCAAATGTAGGAAAATCATCTCTGATAAATGGATTGCTTAACAGAAAGTCGCTTGCCAGAACATCCGCGCAGCCAGGTAAGACACAGACGATCAATTTCTATAATGTAAATAAAAATCTGTACTTTGTGGATCTGCCGGGATATGGATATGCAAAAGTATCGGTGGAGATAAGAGCAAAATGGGGCAAGATGATCGAGAGATACCTTCACGGTTCCCCGCAGCTCAAAAAGGTATTCCTGCTGATAGACATAAGACATGTGCCATCGGAGAATGACTGCATGATGTATGACTGGATCGTGGACAATGGCTATGAGCCGGTGATCATTTGCACAAAACTGGACAAGATCAAGAGAAGCCAGGTTCAGAAGAACTTGAAACTCATACGTGAGAAACTGGATCTTGTTCCTGGAACAACGATGATACCGTTCTCCGCACAGACAAAGCAGGGAAGAGATGAGATCTGGAATCTCATAGAGGAGACACTGGCACAGGAGCAGCAGTAAAGTAACATGAACATATAGTCAGATAAATAGACAAAAAAATGACTGAGAATATCGAGGAGTATAATTCTTTTCGGTATTCTCAGTCATTTTTATACTGATATTAGCTGGATGTGTTGGATGCCCATAACTGTTTTACGAGTATATCATATATCTCAGTGCTTTTCTGACGCCAGTTGTCACATATGGCAACAGCCACGGCCTGGGTAGGCACGCTGAACTTTATATCCAGCAGCGGCTCGTTCCTGTCGTTGATGACGCAGGAGACGGTATATTCATTGGAATCGTTGAGGTAGTAGTCAGACTGTATCTCAGTTTCCTTTTTGAGGTTGATCTGCTGTTTCTCAAAGAAATCCAGTATATCCTGTTTGATGGCATATGGGATCCTGTTCTCGAACATGCTCAGGGCTTCCTCACCTTTGTAGGTTATCTTATAATGGGACGCGCCTCTTATGCTTGATACATATACAAATTCGCTTTCTATAAGTCCGTTTATGGCTTCCTGAAGAGTGAAATAATTGGTGTAGCCCTTCTCCAGAACAAAGTCTGAAATCTGTGAATTGGTCAGAGTGAAGTTAACTCTGTCAAGCATATAGAGCACTATGAGTTTATATAATACAATAGATTCGGTTCCCATATCGTGTATCCTTTGTTAAAATGTTTGTCCGTGCTGATGAACGGACAACATTCATATGATAACATTAGTAAAATTTAAAATCAATATATTTACAATTGTTCTATTTATGTTATAATAAGCGGGAATAATATGCGTGCTTAGCGCATTTTTATTTTTTACCGTAATTGAATTTGATGTATCATTGAGAGACACTACTTATTTCTTAGAGTGTTTATATTCCCATAATACTTAATTTATTTGTTGATCATTGGTTTCAGTGAAAGGAGACAATTATATATGGATTTTAGTAAAGCTTCTCTTGCAGAGCTGCGTCAGTTTACCAAGGATAATGGTATAAAAGGCTGCTCGGGAATGAAGAAAGCGGAGCTTGCGCAGTTCCTCATAAAATATGTGGAGGAGCATGTGACAGCGGTTTCAGTGGAAAATAAGAAAAATGTGTCAGAGCCTAAGACTGAGCATGTGGTCAGAGAGACAGCCGGAGACACAGAATACAGAAAAACCAGGATAGTACATCACTCTGAGGGCTCAAGAGGTGATGATTCCAGGGAGAACAATGGACAGAGACGTATGAGAAGAATGGCTACATATCAGGATCACAGCCAGAATCAGGAGAGATACCAGGATAGAGGTCAGAATCAGGACAGAAACCAGGAAAGGTATCAGGACAGAGGTCAGAGCCAGGAGAGATACCAGGACAGAGGCCAGAACCAGGACAGAGTCCAGTCAAATCAGGCGGCACAGAACGTGAACGAGTATCTGCCGGAGCTCGACAGTGGAAGACAGGCTCACGGAATACTTGAGGTCATGCCTGAGGGATATGGCTTCATAAGAAGTGCAAATTATCTTCCGGGAGATCAGGATATATATGTGTCACCGGCACAGATCAGAAGATTTGGTCTCAAGACAGGAGATATAGTCACAGGTAATATAAGAAACAAGACACAGGGAGAAAAGTTCAGTGCCCTTTTATATGTGGCAAGCGTGAACGATGAGGATCCTGCGGTCATAGCGGCCCGCAAGAGCTTTGAGGAGATGACCCCTATCTTCCCTAATGAGAGGATAGAGCTTGACGGAGACGGTGCTCCTATCCCTATCAGGATGATCAATCTTCTTGCCCCTATAGGTAAGGGACAGAGAGGCATGATCGTTTCACCACCTAAGACAGGAAAGACGACTCTTCTCAAGCAGATCGCAAAGCAGATCAGCAGAAAATATGAGGATATGCACCTGCTCGTCCTTCTCATAGATGAGAGACCTGAGGAGGTAACAGACATAAGAGAGTCCATAGAGGGCCCTAATGTGGAGGTTATCTATTCAACATTTGATGAGCTTCCAGAGCATCATAAGAGAGTGTCAGAGATGGTCATTGAGAGAGCAAAGAGACTTGTGGA
>ULXH01013386.1_pt1 | contig 33865 bp, 59 predicted proteins | sample 1961101 | NCBI WGS metagenome assembly ULXH01 (sample SAMEA4835833, study PRJEB28245) | human gut metagenome | biome: gut microbiome; material: fecal sample | place: Denmark | collected 2008 | reverse complement strand
AACATGAAACCTGCCAAAAACAGCAGGTAGAAAAGGCAGAAAGAGAAAAGAAAGAGCAGGAAAGAAAGACTCTGGAGAAGAAAATATCAGAGAAATATAACGAGTTGGCAGAACTTGAGAAGGAATATTCGAAAAAGTATCTGCACGACGGATTTGATGAAATTTTATCATATCTGTTTGGATTAAAGAAGTGAAGGAGACAAGAAAAATGGGATTAGGTGCAAAGGAATTTGGAAGACTAAGAAGTAGAATGGCAAAGCTGGTGAATCAGCTTGCTAAAGATAAGGAAGAGGGCAAGAAAAAGTCCACAGAAAAGAAGGCAGAAAAGGCAAAGAAATGATTTATTATACAGCTGATTTGCATTTTGGCTGCCAGAACACGTTCGAGGGACGGACTTTGGATACAGACGATCTAATAATTAAAAGATGGAACCAGAAGGTTAATAACGGAGATACGGTCTATATCTTAGGAGATGTCGGCAGAGAGGGAAAGAATGAGGAGAATGAGTACCTTTGTCGATGTCTATCCGTCCTTAAAGGACGAAAAGTTCTGATCCAAGGTAATCATGACAAATTACAAGACTTGAGAATCAGGCAGCAGTTTTCTGAAACGTATTCTTATAAGGAAGTAGTGGATACGATTGAAAAGAAAACATATAAAGTTGTGTTATGCCATTATCCGATTATGTTTTGGAATGGACAGCATAGAGGAAACATTCATCTCTATGGTCACTTACATTGTACAGATGAAGAAAAAGTGTTTCAAAAACAGCTCGAAAATGTGAACAACTTTTTTCGAGAAGAAGGGACAAAAGGCAGGAAAGATTGTCCAGAGGCAAAGGCATATAATGTTGGTTGCATGAACTGGAATTACTTTCCAATAACGTTAAAAGAAATATTAGAAAGGAACAGATTATGATATTCCCAAGTAAAGATGGAACAGATTTAATTGTTACTTGCAACTGTGGCTGTGATGAAGGAGTTCATCTGATCATTGACAAAGATCATGATTTGTATTGCCTGTCGTATATCAATGGAAACTTTTCTCGCGACCAGTATGGAGCATTTGGAATTTTAAGAAAGAAATTGTCACAGATCTGGGCAATTATCAGAAATCGCCAGTTCTACTACTCGGAAATTATTATGACTCGTGATGAGTTCAGAGACTTCAAGGACTGGGTGGTTCAAAGGGAGAGCGAATTATCCAACCAGAAGGGAGAATGAGATGCCAAAATTGACAGGTTACAAAGAGGTTGCAGTAATCGAAATAGCTGGGAAAGATTATCATTTTGCTATTTACGATGATGGACAGAACTATTCAGTTGGAGATACGGTGATTGTAAGCGGAGCAGCCAGAACAGGTATCAGAGAAATCAAAGAAATTATCTCGATAGAAACCGCAGAAACCAGATGCGCAAAAGGAATTACCGCTGAAGTAATCAGTAAAATTGACCTGCTCGATTATAAAAAGAGGGTTGAATACAGAAGAGCAGAAGCGAAGCTAAGGAACGAGATCAATAAAGCTGTCTCTAAGGTAGATAAGGAGACAAAACTAAGATTGTATTCAGAAAATCTACCAGAAATCAAAATATTGTTAGATAAATACAAAGAGTTAACGGGAGAGGACTTATGATTTGGGTAACAGGAGATATTCACGGAGATCCGAGCAGATTATCCTCAAGATCATTCGATGAACAGGAATTTTTCAATAACCCAGATGAAAATTTTGTGATTATCCTCGGAGATTTTGGCTTGGTCTGGAATTATGAAAAGGAAAGCAAAACAGAAAAATGGTGGCTCGATTGGTTGGCGGCTAAGCCATTTTATACATTATTCATATCAGGAAATCATGAAAATTTCGATAGATTGGACAAGATGCCTGTTTCAGAATGGAAGGGCGGAAAGGTACATTTCATCCGCCCTCATGTGATCCATTTGATGAGAGGACAAGTATTCAACATCCAAGGCAAAACATTCTTTACCTTTGGCGGCGCTGCAAGTCATGATATCAGGGATGGAATTCTTGAAATGAGTGACAAAAGAATTTCCTATTGGAATCTGCTCGGAAAAGAGTATAGAATTAATCATTTGACCTGGTGGGAAAGAGAAATGGCTTCCAGAGAGGAAATGGATGAAGGCCTTCATAATCTTGAGAAGGCCGGCAATAAAGTTGATTTCATCTTGACTCACTGCATAAATACCAGTACAGCGGCGTTGATGTCATCTGGAAGATATAAGCCAGACTCGATGACAGAGTATTTAGAAAAGATTTACAGCACTGTTGAATGGAAAAAATGGTTATTTGGGCATTACCATGATAACAGAGCAATGACCAATAATCAGCTGCTGTTATACGAACAGATCATTCAGATAGCATAATAATAAGAAGAAAGAGGTGTTTCATATGGAAAGAGATCAAGAATGGTTTGAGAAACATGCAAAGAAGTGTAATACATGTGGAAATATTCCAACGATGGTACAAGTTACGGATTTATTTAAGGTTAACCAAGTCTTGGGATATAAAGTATATTGCGAGGACTGCAAATGGGAATGGGGAGATGGTGGGGAAACCAGAATTTGCAAATCACCAGAAAATGCTGTTCGAGCATGGAATCGAAAAATGAAGAAAGAAAAGGATAATGAAGAGAAGCTTTTGAGGGAACAAAGAAAAAGAAGTCTGTGAATCTTGGAGATTTATTATTTCCAATCGACTAAAAATTAGGAACATGGATGAAATAAACTTTTGAAAGAAGAAAAATATGATAAAAAATGATGATAAATGGATTATCGAAGGTGAAGAGGATTTGAAAGACCCATTTATGTGCTATTGTCTCATGATGAAATGGACGTGGGAGGCTGAGGAAGACTATATAGACCAAAACGAATCGATTGTAATGCCAGTTCCATTTATTATGTGGCTGAATGGAAGACGGTATATTACAAATGACCAAGCAGATGAACTGCTGCATGTCGAATATTTGGACTTACAAAAAATTGTGAATGGGGAAGTCTTATTTCCTAATACTTGTGGCGGAATTGGACTCGCTGGTTATAAGGGCTATCAGCTTTTGGCAGAATATATTTCTTGTTTTAAAGAGCTGAGAGCAAGACTGTATGGAACCGCAACAGGTAAAGCTTATTCTATGAATGATGAGGAGTTTTATAAAAATAAAGATGGAATTAGTTTAGCTTGTATTCTTCCTACAACAGAATTCCTAGTCACAGGGCGATCAGATCCGAAGAGGCGGCGTGACTTGTGGGATTGGACATATGCAGATGTATTCGAAAAAGTAAAGAATTTATCCATTGAAGAAACCGATATTGATCTGGAATATTGATAAAAATAACCTTTAAAAGGAGAACTATGCTAAATAATGAGCAAATACTGGAAAGATGTCGGAGGGCTGGTCCACTTACATGTGAAGAAATTGGTATCCCAAAGTGGATGAAAGATACTGACGGAGTAGTTTATATCTGCGGTGGGTTTACACTGTACAAAACCTCAAAAGGTTATAGACATCAAGACGGCAGATTTGCAACATCAACTGAGATACATCGTTTTGGATTAGAATAAAAATAGACTTTTAACGGCGAGAGGAGGTGAAACAATGGAAAACAGTACATTGGTTAGAAAAGTACGTATGAGCTGTCCACTATGCGAAAAAGAACATGAGGTTGAAGAAAGAAAGAGAATGACAACTATTACGATAAAAGGTAAAGAAGTTGTCTATGAGGAGCGGTTTTATTTTTGTGCAAACGCCGACGAGGATGAAAATGAATTTGAAAATGGAGCAATGACAAATGAGAATTTGCTTAATGCGAGAAATGCATACCGAGTTAAAATGAGATCTTCTGCTCTTGATGAAGACTCCACCGAAGGAAGCATTCAACTACCAAAAGAAGTTCTTGAAAAAATCGCTGAAATAGCTGTTAATATCGAAGATTTGCCGCCAGATGATGAGTGGATTCTGGACGACGGTTGGGATGAGATCTATGAAAGGATGGAAGAGTATGAAGAAGAATGAAATAGTTGATGCTATTTTTGAAGCATATGGACTGTCGGAATCAGCTAAGGCTCCAGCACGAGTGAAATACATAGAAGACTGGATTGAGAAGTATCAGCTGCCAAAGGAACTATTTGTATACGCTTGTCAGGTCACGATGGAAGAATGGAATCGCCCAAACATCAAATACACTGAAAGACTTATGGGAATTTGGAAGGGAAAAGATGTCAAGACGATGGACGAAGCAAAAGCTGTAGTGGCTGAACTACGAACAAAAAGAGCATCTTACAAGGCTGAACGCACAGAAAAGAGGCAAGAGGCAATGGCTTCTGGAACTCGGATGTTCCGCAATTTTACAGAACGTCAGAATAACAATTACATGGAAAAAATTCTGGAGCGATATAGAAACGGAGAAGGGTATGGTTCATAACCAACGTGGAAGAGCATATAGAAGGAGAATGGCTCGAAGAAAGGAAAAACGCCGCAGATGGCTTATCCGAGAATGCTCTTCAACTGGAGGATATATAGCATGGGGTTGGATTGATGGAAACTATGTAGAAGTTGGAACACATGTTCAGTTTTCGAAAAATTCAAATGCTCAACGCTATTGGAAAAGACAGTCAAACAAGAAAATTCGCAGATATAAAGAAAATATCCCACATGGATGCCACTATAAAAGACTGTTTCCGTATTCGTGGAAGATTTACTTTTAAGGAGAACAAATGGAGAAAGTAAAAAGATATCGCTGTGTTAAGGAATTCGAGGTTGAGAATTATGATGAGGATTGTTTTCCTATATATGACGAATATACAGTGATCAAGCCTGGAAGCATTTGGCAAGATGGAGGATTCTCATTTAATATTGGAGAAGTTCATCTTGAAAATGATGATGATCTTCAATGGATCGAAATTCCAGTAGCATATTTGACAGAATATTTTAAACAAATAGAAAACAATTAAAGGACTGATTGGAGAAAAATATGAATGGAGAAATGGCATTTACAATAACAATGACAGGAGAGAAATTCAATATGTTATATTACAATGAGAAATTTCCCATAGTGAGAGATATGATTCATATATTATATGAATATTGCTGCGTAGGTGGGTGTTGCCATGTTGTGACAGATGATGACAATATATATGATGATGATTTGGAATGGGTAATTAGCTATGCTGAAAATGAGAGAAAGAATGAAATAGACTCAGAATTGAGCGCAGCAATTTGTAAAATTTTGAAATCAATGACATTTCTCCAAAGAGCAGTCTTGTTTGATAGTCTTAACGAGGCAATAGGAGATTATTGTAATAAGGAGGAATTTGATGCTGAGTATGATACGAGCGAAGAGCATTTGAAAGAAGTGATTCGGTCATTCGATTGGCGAGAAGAATATATTAATTGTTCGGAGGAGGTTTAGATAAATGACTTATATGAAAAGAAAGGAGCTAATATGTCAATATTTGTGCCCAAGAAAGTAAACGTAGGCTTTCAGAACCGGAAAGATACATACACTGGTAAATTAGCCTATGTTATTTATTTTGACGAAACTGGTAAGCTAAGGAAAGAACCATCATGGCAAGGCTGGAGAGATAAACAAATTCCAAATGAAATCTATGATAATGAGCCAATCGAAGGGTTTGTATTAAATAAGAAGGTTGGCGGAGATAGATATAGTTGGAATTCTAGACAGACATATACCAGAGTATATGATCCTAGAGGATTTGAATTTGAAATTACGATCCCAAATCTGTTATGGATTTTGGAAAATTATAATTGCATTAAAGGCAAAGGACTTGAGGGAAAATTTGTATACGGTTGGGAAGGAACGGAATTGTTACTTGTTCCAGTAGAGTCTCCGGAATATAAAGAAATCAAAGAAAAGAGCCAAATACGGAATAACAACGAATTTATCGCTGTGAAAGATCTGATCGTTGGTGGAACGTATGAAACTATAAAAAATGAGCAATTTGTCTTTATGGGGAAATTTAAACCTTGGGACAAAGAACGTAATGAATATAGTTGGTTATTCCGCAGCCACGGCACTAATGGTGGCTACAGATATTCTAGCGATGATGGTTGGGTGATTGATAAATTTAATAGTTATAGATACGGAGAATATCCTACCTACTACGGGCAGAAGCAAAAAGAAAAAAATGAATTCTTTTTTATATACTTGAGTGAAGATGGAAAACATTTTCCTGTGTGTATGCCTAAAGTTACTAAAAGATTTATTCGCTTAGTACAAGAAACAAGATCGGATTTTCCTGATATGGTGGATATCTTGAATCATTACAGTAAATTTTCTCCAGAAGACTTCGAGGCTGATAAGATATTAGAATTACCATTTGAAAAATTTGAGAAAATGGCTGGCGAGGAGATTGCAGAACTTAAATGGATAAATTTTACAGTTGGCAAACAAAAAAACTCTTATCTTAAGCCTATTGGAGTCAAATGGGATAATGAGGGAAAACAGTGGATCGTATGCGAAGATGGGATGAAAGAGCAAAGATTTGACAGCTTAGAGCAGTGTTATAATTACATTCATCCAGTTTATGGGGAACGTTATTTGAAAAATGGGTGCTTGAAAGAAAGGTATTATTATGGCAAATAAAAATGATGAAAGAATAATGAAATTAAGAGAAGAAATCAGTGAAAGGAGAAAGTCGTTAGCTAAAAAGCCGGCAGTATTTCATCCAGTGACAAATTGTCTGCTTACCTTGCATGGAGTTACTTACAACTTGCATGTGAATACGTCCAAGCTGTTACTGGTAAAACTCAATGCGCTGAAGCTATCCGCAGAAGATTTAGGTATTAGTACAGAAGAAATTCCGATCTCTGGATATCCGTTGGATTGTTGGATCGCTGATGTACAGAATTATTTACAAGCTCAGCAATACAAGCAGGAAAAGGCTAAACTTGACTCTCTTGAGAAACAACTCACAGCGTTATTATCATCGGACAAACAGACGGAGCTGCAGATTGATGATTTAGAAGCAATGTTGAAAAGCTAAATCAAAAGAAATGAAAAATAATTTTCAACGGAGGGCTGGGGAAAATGAGACTGATTGATGCAGACGCATTAAAAGAAAGAATCGGAAAGATTTGTGACGAGAGCAAGGAAGGATATGAGCGTTCGGATTTTGTACAATCCAATATGGTAATGATGGCGGAGGGTTTAAAGAATGCGCTATTTACAGAAATTGATAACGAACCCACAGCACAGACATGGGTGACATGTGAAGAGAGATTGCCAGAAATGGAATTAGTAGAAGAAGGATCATGGTATTTAAAATATAGGTCACAATTTGTTTTAGCTCAAACAAAACGTGGAGAACTATTTTTGAGCTATTGTGAAAAGAGTGAGTATAAAGATAATGAAATTTGCTGGTATACTTTTGGAACGGGAGGAAGGAAGATGAGAATTAAGAGCAAAGTTGTAGCTTGGATGCTGAAACCTGAGCCATGGAAAGGAGAGACGAAATGATCCATTATGTTTCAGGAAACATATTCGACAGTCCAGCCCAAACTCTTGTAAACCCAGTAAATACAGTTGGGGTTATGGGAAAGGGGTTGGCTCTTGAATTTAAGAAGAGATATCCGAAAATGTTCGAAGAATACAAGAAACAGTGCCGTGATGGATGGTTATATGTAGGGAGCTTTATGCTTTGGAGAGCTAAAGACCATTTTGTGCTGAATTTCCCGACAAAGAAACATTGGAAAGATCCATCTAGTCTAATTTATGTCGAAGCAGGACTTTTAAGCCTTACCAATGAATATGAAAGCTATGGCATTTCGTCTATTGCCTTTCCAAGGCTTGGATGTGGTAATGGAGGACTGGATTGGAAAACTGTTAAGCCGGTTATGGAACTGTATTTGCAAGAGTTGCCAATTGATGTCTATATTTATGTTTAAGGAGGGTATTTGACATGAAGAGATTTGTTATAGAAAGAGATTTTGAATACAAAGGGTTTAGATGCGTAGTTATCTTTACAAAAGGAGGATTTAGAAATGGGTACGTTGGTTATTCTGAGCCGCATGATTTGACAGATGAAGAAAAAGAAAAAATTGAAACAGAGTTCTGTTGTCATGGAGGAGTTACTTATATCGGCGGCGGAAAAGGAAGCCATCATCCAGTAGATTCAAATTCCTATTGGTTAGGGTTTGATTGTGGACACTATGGGGACGAAATCGACGTTGATCAGGCAGTTGAATATAAGTTGATAAGTCCAGAAGTTGAACCAATCATGAGAATGCAAGAAGGACTTTTTGGTGGACATGCTATGACCGAAGAAGAAGTAGCTCAGGAATGCAAGAAATTGGTAGATCAGATGGAGGAGGTAGGATATCATGGATAAAGAACAGTATGTGAGAGGGTTTAAGGTTTTTGGCCCGGATTGGATATGTAACCCAAGACCAGGTATCTCCAAGCAATATGCTTGTCCTGGTAGATTCCAAGAGGATGGAAAGATTAAGGTTTGCGGGCATGGAATGCATTTTTGTAAAAAGGCGGCTGATTGCTTCAAATATTATGATTTTAATCCAGAATATAGAGTTGCAGAAGTGGTTGCTCGTGGAGAAGTTAAAGAAGTTGGTAGTAAGTGCTGTACGAATGACCTAGAAATAGTTAGAGAAATTTCATGGCAGGAGCTACTTGAAATTGTAAATACTGGAAAGGGTTGTACTGGATACGGTAATAGTGGAAACGATAACAGCGGACATTGTAATAGCGGAGACAATAATAGCGGATATCGTAACAGTGGAAACCATAATGACGGAAATCGTAACAGTGGAAACCATAATAGTGGAAATGGCAATAGTGGATATTATAACAGCGGAAACTATAATACTGGAAACTATAATAGTGGAAACGATAATAGTGGGGATTGGAATAAATGCAGTTTTTCTAATGGATGTTTTAATACAGAAGAACCTAAAATTTATTTATTTAATAAACCATCAGAATGGACATACCGTGATTGGATAAATAGCGATGCATGTTTTATTTTGGATAGGGAATTCCAGAATCCTTTTGATTTTCGCAACAACACAGAAAATATGAGAACCTGGTGGAGTACGTTAGATTCGCGTGAAAGAGATATTATTAAGGCAATCCCCAATTTTGACGCAGCTATTTTTAAAGAAATTACTGGGATTGATGTAGATGCTGATGAAAGGAAACTTTGAAAGGAGGGTAGAATGAAACTACAGTTGGAAGGATGGGTAGGCTGGGCACAAGAAAATGAACCAGGAATATCAAAAGTAAAAAAAGACACTTTCATGGGATATGCAAGCCTTTCAAGAGTAATCATGAGTTTTCTAGGATGGACACCCATGCCTGAGAGCCTTGGAGGAAAGATAACATTTCTTCAAGACGTAAATTTAGAATGCTGGTTTTCTGATAAGGAATGTACTTTAGAAGAGGCACAGAAGAATTCTGAAAATCATCTAGTAACAACAGGAGGGACAGCAATAATAGGTCATTATGTTAACCACTTGTATCAAACTACCATTGGGTTTGAACTCGATCATTTTATGATTGGAAAATATGAATTAACTGGAGAATTATTCAAGCATCTAGGAGAATACATTCACTTAATTTTGACGTATTGATAAGAGGAAATGCTATGGGATATTGTTTTTATTTATACACTCCTGATTTAATCGAAAGAGATTCTGGAAAATTTGCAGCGTGCGAAAAAGTATTTCTTTCAGGTGATATCAGATTTCAGACACTTCCAGCAATAGGTTATTATGAAGACTTCTTTCAATTTAAATGCATACAAGAGGGGTCTGAGACAATGATGTTGAATGAAAGTGCATGTATAGCAGCTGACCAATATTCTAAAACCACATTCTTCACGGATTTTATTAAAAAATATAACTGTAGTGGAATGCTTGTCAAAATGAGTTGAAATGAAAATTTGGAGGCAATGGAATGGAGTTCAAAGTAGGGAAAAGATTGAATGACGCAGTAGTAGAGCATCGGAAAACTTGTAAAAGCTATGGAAAAGACACTGATCTATTTGAGTGGAAATTTATTCCGTCTTGCTGTACAAACGAATTTACGACTGAAATCCAAGTCGCAAAATGTATGAAATGCAAAAAGGTGTTTATAGAATTAGAATTTATGACAGCCCAAGAACAAGAATAGATATCAGGCTTATAGGCGTACCGTTTGGTACGTCTATTATTTTTTTGTGAAGAAATGAATAAGAGGAGGAATCATGAAGATACAAGATCTTTTAAAAGAACTGAGGTTTGTCGATTCCGAGACGAGCCAAATAAAAGACTCGAATCCGAAGCAAATTATCAGCACAGAACTTAGAGTTCCAGTCTGGAGGATAAAGTACAGTTATCTGACAGCCCGCAACAATGAACGGGAATCAACGAAATACATCTTCGAGCCAGAAGAAAATTGTGATCTGGTTGAGAAACAATTCGATGATTATATTAAGGAACTGAACGAGAAGTTCCCATACAAAGCCATATCCAACGTCAAAATTCTGGATATGAGTTATATCGGGGATTCGTTTTTAGAGCTTGAATAAAGCTTTCTTCTATAGACACAATCAAACCCTGTAGACAGGGTTGTATAGTGAGCCGCGATAACATCATCTTATAGGCGGTAGCGACAATGATGACTAAAACGTAAAACTTCACGTCACGAATCTAAAAGAACTGGTTCCAAGGATGAGGTAAAATCCTTCAACTGAGTTGATGAAATTCATGTTTGAAGGAAGATTGTGTTTGTATACAAGTAGTGATTTAAAAGAAATGCAGTCATGGAGCTTGGATCATAAGATTGATTCAACTTTGGCTCGAATAATGGAATGGTATTCTCGCTGGGATAACCATTGTTACGTATCGTTTTCTGGTGGTAAAGATAGCACAGTTTTGGCAGATTTAGCGGCACAAGTCTGCAAGATTCGAGGTTGCAAACTGATTTTGTGGTTCTCTGATACTGGATTGGAATACCCAGAAGTCCGAGAACATGCCTTGAATTTTGGCGATTGGCTGCGAGAAAAATATGATATCGAAGTCGAAACAGTTAGAGATTATCCAAAAGATCGAAAAGGTCAGAGAGTTTCGTTTCATCAGGTAATCGAAAAATATGGCTATCCAGTAATAGGGAAAGAAGTGGCACAGAAGATTTTTGAAGCAAGGAGAACGCCTTCGGGCGCATACGCCCGAAGGTTTGACCCAGGCGGAGAGTATGCTACCAAATATAATGGACGCTATTCTATGGCTAAGTGGAAAGATTTGAAAGACAGTGACATTCCAATTAGTCATATGTGCTGCAACATTATGAAAAAGAATCCGGCGAAAAAGTACGAGAAAGTCAGTGGCAATAAACCAATTGTTGCGACAATGGCGGAAGAAAGCCGCTTGAGAAAGACCTCATGGATGGAATCTGGCTGCAATGCATTTGAAGCAAAGCGCCCAATTTCGCGACCAATGAGTATATGGAAAGATCAGGATGTACTGAAATATCTTGTAGATTTTGGAATTCCGTATGCTAAGTGTTATAAAGATATTGTTTGTGGGAAAGATGGAAAATTGCATACTACAGGTTGTACTCGGACTGGCTGTGTTTATTGCATGTTTGGAATCTTACAAGATAAGGAGCCGAACAGATTTCAGCGATTGAAAGTAACTCATCCAAAATTATGGGAATACTGCATGAAACCATGGGAAAAAGGGGGACTTGGAATTAAAAGAGTTTTGGATTTTATTGAAATCAAATCAGAATAAAGTTATGTGGGCGTGCTTGAGAGGGTACGCCTTTTTTATTTTGAAGAAGTATTAAGTGTAGGAGGGAAAAACGAATGAAAGGTTTAATCATTGATTGTTTTGCTGGAGGAGGCGGAGCAAGTACAGGAATTGAGATGGCACTAAATAGGCATGTTGATATCGCAATCAATCATGATCCAGAAGCGATCAGAATGCATAAGGCGAATCATCCAAATACATTACACTTAACTGAAGATATTTTTGAGGTTGATCTGGAAAAATATGTAAATGGGAGACATGTAGCGCTGATGTGGGCTTCTCCAGATTGTACAAGCCATTCAAAAGCTAAGGGAGGGCAGCCACGAAATAAGGGATTGAGAATTCTGCCATGGGCAGTTTACAAACATGCAGAAAAAATCCTGCCAGATGTAATTATCATGGAAAATGTAGAAGAAATTCAGCAGTGGGGACCATTAGACGAAACAGGACATCCAATTAAGGAAAGAGCTGGGGAGGATTACCAGACATTTATTAAGGCTATGAAGTCATTGGGTTATGTTATTGAGAGTCAAGAACTTGTGGCGGCAGATTACGGAGCACCGACAACTCGAAAACGTTGGTATGCAATCATGAGAAGGGATGGGAACCCTATTGTATGGCCTCAGCCAACGCACAACAAATTTGGGAAAAATGGTAAACAACCGTGGTTAAAGTGCGGAGATTACATTGACTGGTCTGATCTGGGAAAATCCATCTTTGACAGAAAGAAACCGCTGGCGGAAGCTACGATGCGAAGAATTGCAAATGGCTATCGCAAATATGTGGTTGAAAATGATCATCCTTACATCGTAAAAGATAAGGCTGCTGTTGGATTCTTAATTCAATATCACGGCGAAACGAAAGTTGGGGATTCAAGAGGCCAGATGCTGACAGAGCCAATCAAAACTATTGATACAAGTAATAGATATGGATTAGTTACAGCATTTGTTACAAAATTCTACAAAACTGGAATCGGGCAGGATTGCGAAACTCCATTACATACAATCACGACATCTCCGGGACATTTTGGATTGGTTTCAGCGTTCCTGATTAAATATTACGGAACGGGATGCGGGCAGACATTGAATGAACCACTTGCAACAATAACCACAAAAGATCGTTTTGGATTAGTTAATGTTATTACGGAGATTGACGGAGAGAAGTATATCTTAAAGGATATTTTTTTGAGAATGCTAAAAGCAGAACCTGAATTAAAAGTCATGCAGGGATTTCCATCAGACTATATCATCACAAGAGATGCTGAGGGAAAGAAATATCCGATTAAGGAGCAGGTTGCAAGAATCGGGAATAGTGTTGTTCCAATAATGGCAGAAAAACTTGTAGCTGCAAACTGCAAAGATTTGAGAGAAAGGGAGAAGAACAATGTAGGAGGTGAATTAAATGAGTAATATGATTCAAATCGGAGATCAGATGTTTTTCCATCCGGGCTATTACTTACAAGAATGGCTCGAAGAAAAGAATATGTCAGTGGAAGAATTTGCCGATAAAACCAATATTTCAAGCGAGAATGCCAAGGCTATTATTGCCGGGGACAAGCTTATGACGGGTTTGGAGAGGCTAGAAATATCAGACGTTACAGGTATTAGCACAAATACTTGGCAGAATTTGGAGACAGCATTTTTAAGAGGAATATATTTGCTAAGAATTACAAAGCCTGTATGGGTTTCAGCTTTTGGAGAGATAGGTTGCCCAAATTGTAAGTCTGGGTTTGGACTAAAAGACGAGGACGGAGATCCTAACAAATTCTGTGGGCAATGTGGGCAAGCACTAAAGTGGAGGAGGTAACAAATGAGAGAAGATGATATTAGAATGCTTCCGGCTGGAAGTCATTTCAACTTTAAAGGATTTGAGTGGATTGCATTAGATAACAACGTAGACGGTGGCGTTCTAGCAGTTATGACATCTAGTTGGAATGGAGAAAAGTATCGTTTCGATGAGGGCTGCTGCGGCAACTATGCAAAATCAAGTTTGCGTAGAAAGCTACTCAATGAACTACTTCCCACATTGGGTGAGGATAATCTTATTCCTCATGAGGTTGACTTGGTAGCTGACAACGGTGATGACCGTTATGGCAAGGTTTCCGATAAAGTTTTTATTCTGAGTTGTGATGAATACAGAAAGTACCGCAAGAATGTTCCATTACTGCCTGAGTGGATGTGGACTTGCACACCTTGGTATATCACAGACGCCGGGGGCAGCATCATCGTGCGCTGTGTGGGCACGGATGGTAGTCTGCACGGCAACGATGCGTACTACACGTATGGGGTTCTCCCTGTTTGTATATTCAATCCAGAAAAAGTGAAAATAGAATATCAATTTGCAAATGTTAAGGAGAAGACAGAATGACAGTATATGAATTGATTCAGAGACTTACAGAATTCCCAAGTGATGCAGAAGTAGATTTTGAATTACAGAAAAGCTTTGAATGTCCAGTAGTAGTTGATACAGATGAAGGAACTAGGCTGGCGACTGCTGATGTAAACCTAAATGAAAGCTTAGACATAGAAAACTTTCGCTTTTATAGACATAATGATGATTCATCAACTTTGTATATTTATTTTAATTTTTAAGGAGAAGTAATGATTAACGAACAGGTTTTGCTTAGAAAGATCAATGAACAGTTAAAAGGCATGCCAGAGGCGCGGAATAAAGTCAAACGCCTGATTTATTCTATGGATTGGATTGATTCAATTAAGCTACCAGAAGAGGGTTGTAATCATGACGAAAATGAAGATGATTTCAGCCATGGCTATGTTGCTGGATATTATGATTGCATCGACAAAATCAAAAAGCTGAATGGCTTGGGATGAAAACATGATTTGGAGGTTTGAATGGAAGTATTAAGAGAAGGAAGAAAAGACATTCATTTTTTTAAAGAAAATAAATACGCTTTCAAATGTGGTGTGTGCGGTGCGGTTTTTATCGTGGATGAGCATGAATTTCATGGTGGATATTGGAGGACAGGAAATGATAGCGCCTACTGGGATTACACAATCGAGTGCCCGACTTGTGGGAATATAACGCCAGATGAGTGGGGAACAAAGCTACGAACCAATATTGATGAAGACCGATTTCGAAAGGAGTTAGAGTAAAGAATCAAATGGAAATATTAAAAGAAGGAAAGAAACAGTTCTCTTTTCTAAAGGAAGAAAAATATGGATGCCGTTGCTACATGTGTGATACTGTATTTATTGCAGAATCAAAAGACTTTCGCGCGACATGGACAAAGAAAGGCTACGACCAAGAGGTTAATTGCCCTGTTTGCGAGGATGAAATCCTGATGTCACGATGCAGGAGATTACGAACTGATATAGATGAAGAAGCTTTTCGATGGGAATGTGAGATAGAGAGGAATAGGAAGAAATGAGAAAAAAATTGATCGTTTTTGCACTGCTGGGAGCAATATCTTTAGCTGGTTGCCGCAGTTATGGGGGAAGAATTAGAATAAGTGATTCTTTTGGATCAATCTTAGCAACAATCGACGTAGAGAACGGATACAAATTTGATACCTATGAAAGAATAAATGAAGATGACTCTCACTGTTCGATTACTTTGCATTTCAAGAAAGATGAATTGAGAACAGAGAAGTAATAATTGGAGGAAAAGAAAATGGCAGAGAAAATTAGTTTAAATGGAGCAAGTATTATTGATTCTTACATAGTTGGAATGTGGCATTCTAATCAGTCTGGAAAAGTCGAACTTAAAAGTTTTTGCGATCCTATTGTGGGTCCAGATAAAGAAATTTGGACAACAAAAGCTATTGAAGAATCTACCAAACACAGAGAATTTCCATGCTACATCATTGGAGTTTGGGGCAAAAACAAAGGGAAGAATCGAGCAATCTTTATCACATTGCCAGAATCTTCGATGAATATATTGAGGAAATGATATGAGAGAAGATGAGAAATGGTTATGTACATTTGAAATTTCGCAGCTAGGAGACATAATTGATGTCCAATTTCTGGGGCAAGATTTCAATTTGATTCGCAAAAGTCAGGCTGCCCTGATGGAGAAGATTCGTCAAGGAACGATCCCAAAAGGTTCAGTTGCTATCATTTTTCAGTCAGCGACAGGACTTCGAGCATTTGCAATTAAGAATGCGACGCTTGATTTAATGGTAGATTTTTACAATAAAGAGAAGTGATAAGTGAACAACAAATAATAAAAGGAGAAAAGAAATGAGTAATTTTGATATTTTTGTATCGAGAATGCAGAAACATTTTGAGGACGAAATGAAGGGTTGTGCCCGACTGTACACAGTAAATGTTGATAAAGACGAGATGTGGAATCTGTATCTGAATAGTTTTTTGCCGGGAACAAATGTCCTGTTTAGAAAACGTCGAGAATATGATTGTAGCTGTTGTAGACATTTTTTGAAAAGCATTGGCGCTGCTGTAGCAATTAAAGATGGAACTGTACATACAATCTGGGAGTTTGAAGCAGGAAGTCCAGAATTTCAAAATGTTTGTGATGCTCTTGATGCATTTGTAAAAAGAAATGCTATTTCAGATATCTATATTAGCAAGTTCAAACGGATTGGAACCGCCCATAACTATGAGGAGATCAATGGAAGATCCCACAAGTGGACTCATATGGTTTTGGATTTGCCAGATAGCTGGGTAAATCGGAGTTACAAATCTAACGAGAGCATTCAGAGTGAATATAGGGACACCAAAAACGTATTTAAGCGCTCGCTTGATGAAATTAGTATGGAGGCTGTTGATACAGTACTTGAGCTGATCAATTCGAACACGCTGTATAAGGGTGAAGAGTGGAAGATTCAGTTAATTGAGTTCAAGAAATATAAGAGGATATATGAAAAACTGCCTGATTCCCAGAAAGATCTTTTTGCATGGGAAAAATCAGCAGAAGCAGGTCCAGTAATCGGCAGAATTAGAAATCATTCCATTGGAACACTTCTTATTAATGTAAGTGAGGATATGGATCTTGACACAGCAGTTAAGAAGTATGAGCAGATTGTCGCTCCAAGCAATTATAAGCGTCCAAAGGCTATTTTTACAAAGAAGATGCTTGAGGATGCAAAGAAGACCATTACAGAACTTGGATATATGGATTCATTACAGAGAAGATTTGCTAATCTGAATGATATTACTGTAAATAATGTACTGTTCTCAAATAAGAGTGCTGCAAGAAGAATGGTTGGTGCAGATGATATTTTTGGGCAGATGGAAAAGAATGTTACTGTAAGTCCTAAGAAGTTTTCTAAGGTTGAAGAGATTTCAGCACAGGATTTTATTGATAAGGTACTTCCAACTGCAAAGGAAATTGAAGCTTTTGTAGAGAATAAACATGAGAAGAACTTTGTTTCTATGATTGCACCTGTTAATCCAGACGCTAAGACAATGTTCAAGTGGAATAATGGATTATCTTGGGCTTATTCAGGAAATATTACTGACTCTGATATGAAGCAAAATGTAAAAGCTGCTGGCGGTAATGTTGACGGTGTACTCAGATTTTCAATCATGTGGAATGAGGGACAAAATGACAACAGTGACCTTGATGCGCATTGCAAAGAACCTGATGGAAACGAGATTTTTTTCGGAAATTGTAGAAAACCTAGTATGTCAAGATGTGGCGGTCAGTTAGATATTGATATTACACATCCTATGGAGCAGATGGTGGGAAAGCCTTCTGTGGAAAATATTACATGGGCAGATATGTCACGTATGAAGCCAGGTATTTATAAGTTCTTTGTAAATCAGTATGCAGCAAGAGGAAGTAAAGGATTTAAGGCAGAAATTGAATTCAATGGTGAGATTTTTGCATTTGAATACAATAGTCCTGTTTCTGGTAATGTTCAGGTGGCGGAGGTAACACTTGACAAGAATGGCAACTTCTCAATTAAGGAAAAGCTGTCTGGAAGTTCATCTATTTCAAGTCGTGAGATTTGGGGTGTAAATACAAATCAGTTCGTTCCTGTATCAGTAATCAGTTATAGTCCAAACTATTTTGACGAGCAGGATGGAATTGGTCACAGACATTTATTTTTCTTCTTGAAGGATTGTGTAAACAACGAAAGTCCTAATGGTTATTACAACGAGTTCTTAAAGAGTGACCTTGAAAAGCACAAGAGAGTATTCGAAGCTTTAGGTGCGAAGTGCCATGTAGAGGACGCGGATGACCAGCTGTTTGGAATTGGCTTTAGCATGACTAAAAGAGCAGAATTGGTTGTTAAAGTCAAGGGCGCGACAGAACGTATTATGAAAATTAAATTTTAAGGAGAAATTATTATGGAAAAGAATTTATTTGAGTTAGCGACAAGATGCAAGTACCGTTTCCCGTATCGCGGACAGATAACTATTGAGGATTTATGGGATCTTCGCCTTGCTGATTTAGATTCAGTCTTCAAGACCTTGAACGCAGAAGCAAAGAAGGTGTCAGAAGAAAGTCTGTTGAAGCTAAAGACAAAAGAAGATGAAGAACTTTCTGATAAGATTGCAATCGTTCGATACATTGTTTCTGTGAAGCTAGAAGAACAGAAGATCAGAGAAAATGAGAAGGCCAATAAAGAGAGGAAGCAGAAACTGTTGGCTATCAAGGCTAGACGAGAGGAAGCTGCACTGGAAAATATCTCAGATGAGCAGCTGAATGAAATGATTAACGAGTTATAAAATATTTTGGGCTGGCTACTGCGGTAGCTGGCCCATTGGAAGGAGATAATTTTGCAGGATAAATATTTGAGCGTAATAACAAACTTTGGCTGTCATTATAGCTGCCCGTATTGCATTGTTAAGAATAACAACCTGAATATTCCAAAGTCAACGGTTAAGGGACTTAACAGATTACATAATGAAATATGTGATAATAACGTCAATTGGGTTTCTATTTCCGGTGGCGGTGATCCGCTGTGGGAGTATGAGAGTCATAAGCTCTGGTGGAAACATTTCTTTCAACAAGTTCCATTAGCAGTCCATTTAGAATTGCACACATCCATCTTGAATATTGAACAGGATCTAAAAGAACAGTTTGACCGCATTGTATACCATCTCCATACATTTGAACAGTTGAAACACGTAAAAAGGTCTGAGGGCGGAGCTTTTAAAGAAATTGTTAGAGTAGTATTCGTGGTGACAGAGAATTTTACTGACGACTTGATTGATAAGATCGCGGAATACTGCAATGAGTCGCCTGAAATTGACGAGTTGAGCTTTCGCCAGATGGTGGATAGCCATTACGGATCGACTAATTACTGCGCAGAGTATTTAAGAGCAGGACATAAGGACAGATGGTGGTATATCGAGCAGTGTGATTATAATCTGTATTATTGCGAAAACAAAATATACACGGAATATCACAAGATTGGAGAAAATTAGAATGCAGTACAGAGAAAGAAAAAACTACAATAAAGTAATAACCGTAAAGTTGGTGATTCCTAGTGGTTGTAATGCACATTGTTCTTTTTGTTATATGAAAGATTCTCAGATGAAAATGACTTACGACAAAAAGTCTTTTATTAAGAATTTCTTACCGTCGTTAACGTTCATTCTTAAAGAAATTGGAGACAAAAACCCTGTTTCTCTGGACATTACCGGAAACGAACCAACATATGATGTTGAGCTTTTAAAAGAAGTTTTGATTTTACTGAGGCATTATGGAATCAAAGGTAAGGTATTGCGCACGACGATTACAACAAATGGATATAGCCTTTCCAAACTTATTCCTTATTTTGCTGGGGTGATTGATTACGTCAATATCTCGGTACATGATTTTGATAGAGATAGGCGACAAAAGATTATGGGCTGCAAGAGTGTGTCTGGAGAAGAATATGCACGGATGGTAAATGATCTAAAAAGTGTTGGGATAAATACCTCGGTTATTGCCGTAATTTCGAAGCCAATCAATCAATTTTCTGACTGGAGAGATTCTTTTATTGAATGGTCGAGAGAGAAAGGATTTATTGGAATACGTTTTAGGTGTGACGCTTTCTTAGAGAACAAAACCGACTTCAATCGATATATGAATGAATCTCTAAAAGACCCTGAATTTACCGTAATAACTCATGAGAATACTCCAGATTCGCATTGGTGTAGATTAAGACGATATGATGGCTTTAGGGTGTTTTTTCTGCAGGGGGTATTAGATACTTCTGCTTATACAAAAGGAATAGAATATGTTATTGCAGATGACGGAAAATTGTATTGTGACTTCTATAAAAGAACAAGAATAGAAGATTATCAGTACGAAATAGGAAAGATCTACGACAAATGTTTGGAGGGTGAATTATGAGAGAGACATTAATTATTAGTGCGTTTCCGGCGTGTGGAAAGACTTATGCTGCGAAGTATTTATCAGAAAGAGGAGTTGATGTCTTGGATAGTGATTCCAGTAAGTTCAGCTGGATTACCGACGAGAATGGAAACAAGGTAAGAAATCCACGTTTTATCGAAGAATATATTGCTCATATAGAGGAGAATATCGGAAAAGTTGACTTGATTTTTGTCAGCAGCCATAAGGAAGTAAGAAAGGCAATGCAGAAGAGTCAAATTGATTACACTTTGGTTCGTCCAGATGTAAAACTTAAGGAACAGTGGGTTGGAAGGTGCTTCCTACGGGGAAATACTCCTGAATTTTGTAAAAATCTCGCAGAACATTGGGAAGAATGGATTGGTGAATGCAACAAGTATCCTGAAAAAGAAGAGATTTTGTATGGGGGAAATAAAAAACTTTATCTACTTGACGTTCTGGATGACAAGGCTCAGCGGAAAATTTGGCAAAGACAAGAGCAACAGAGCGCTTTTGCCGACTGGGTAATGCTGAATAGACTGGAGGACGGAGGATGCGTACAGTTGTAACATTTCTAATAATTATTGATATGATAGTCATGCAGCGTCTCAATACAGAAGCATGCGAGGCGAGTTCGGAAGAAAGTAGACGAGAAGGAATAATGGCATGGGGTGTAACGGTAATAGTTGGAATTATTCTCATCCTCATCCTCATACTCAGCGCCAAATTCTGTTGACACTTGAAATATTTTAATTTAAAGGAGGCGAAAACATGGAAGATAGTTATGGAAAATGCCGTGATTGCAAGAAATTTGGAACGCCAGAATGCCCTGCATCATCGAAATGCTTGGCATTTGATAATAGACCCTATTTTGAGCCAAAACAGAAAAAGAAATTCATAATAAGCAAAAGAGTAATGTTTTATGTTTTGTACTTTTTGCTATATATTATGATTGCGTTTTGGCCCCTGATGGATTAAGGATAATGATTTAATCGTTAACTAAATGAGGCTAAAAGGAAGAAGTACAGCGGATGATCCATATACTTTTGTTGGTGGCGACACATATACGGCCGATTTACTTCATCCGAACGACATTGGAGGCAGACGATACGGACGACTAACGGCAAAAGTCATTCAGCAACGATTTTTAGGATTATCGTAAATTGGTTAACTATATGAGGCGCAACAAAATTAGGAAGCCCATAAATTTATAGAATGAATCTGTTTTGATACTGGTTATAGAACAGAAGCGGATAGACAATCTCACAAAATGAGGCTTTTAACAGCTTACTAGGATGCGCTTATCTCGTATAGGTACCTCTTAAAATATCGTTTTTATCGGAAATGGTGATCTATATATGGTGGCTAAATGTGATATATACTACTATATATAGTATGCAAAAAAAGAAGGGAGAGTAATGACAGACTGCAATCAATGTATCCATGCAAATGATAGATGTTATTGCCCGCTAGGGTATGAATGTAAAGCATTTATAAAGAAGACGGAAAAGATAAGACGGATATTTGAATTTCAGACATCTGATGATTGGGTTCCGAGGCATGAAGGTTGTTGGGTAGAATGCCCGTTTTCACCATTAATACCATTAAGTGAAACTTGTAAATGGGTAAAAGAATTCCGTTCATGTCCATTTGTAAATAATTCGAGGATAATTCAAGAGTGAGTATGAATACCAGAACTTAAAAATCAGAACAAATGTGATTTTCAAAGAAGGAAGGAGATAGCAAAAAAGAGAAGTGAATAAATGGGAAACAATAGAAACTGATGATGCAAAAAGACCAAACCTAAGAGTTGTATTTACTGACGAGCTATCATCAGAGGACTGGGAGTTTTTTAAAAATGTTGGGCTTCCTCATGGAATAATATTGGTCGGAGCAGACTTCAAGCATGATAATAATCGAATAAAATTTGACTTTCAAGAAGGAGAAGAAAAATGAGAAAGAAGATTTTAGCAGTAGTTACAGCAGGGTTGATTGGGTTATCTGCCGCTGGTTGCACTTCATATCAACAGGCAGTAAATATGCCAGATAAAGGAACGAGTTTTTGCGGCGGATATTTTACTTTGCTGACAAAATGGGATGACGCCAAAGGATGGTATTATGTAGTATATGCTAACGATACGAAGGTAAAGTATTTGGTGACATATGGAGATTCTAGTTCTGGGATTACGCCACTTTACAATGCAGACGGAACGTTGCAGGTTTATGGGGAATAATTATGCAAATAAAAATTGATGAGTGGAAAAATTGTGAAGATACGAAACGTATAAGAGCCTATGAGTTGTGTTTGGGCGATGTTTATGCAATTTATCCGCCGCAACCGCACAAAAAGAAGTTCAAGATAGGGCAGATACTTTCCGCTAGGGAGACGGATGCAATATACATCCGTAAGTTTGGAGAATTTGATGGGAACTTGGATAAACAAGTGATGGTGGTTGCTATTAATTACAAGAAGTTTCCATGGTGGCAATTTTGGAATATCAAAAAGTATGTAACAAGTTATTATTTTGAAGTTATTGGAGATAAGACATGAAAAGACAAATTAGAAGAGGAGTTTTTGAATCGAACAGTAGTAGCCAACATTCGTTAGTTGTTATGAAGAAAAATGACCATTATACGCCAGAAGAGATTAAAGAAGAATTTTACCTTGGCGAACATGGAGTATGGGATGTTTGGGACAACAGCTTGGATTTTGGCAGAAGTCCGTTCAGAACACTTGGAACTTTTAAAACTAAATGGTTATATGCATGTGCCTCATTGGTTGAAGAATATAATGACGATGCTTACAAAGAACTTGAAGCTCTTGCGTTCAAATACGTTCCAGGATTGAAGAAGATCGAATTGCCAATGACAACGGTGGGCATCTTCAATAAAGATTTTGAAGCAAATAAGAATGATGAATTTGCTCAAAAACATGGAAAAACTGAGGAAGAGCTGAACGAATATTTAGAGCAGAAAGAAAAGGACTGGGGAATTGAGACTATTGAATATTGGGAAGATAAACATGGCAATTTTTGCTTTAGTATTCCATATACAGGACAGACTGACGAACCTTTTCTGCAAAGATTCCTTGAGCATGAAAAACTCTCGCTAGAAGAGTATTTAACCAATAGGAAATATATAATTATTCAAGACGGTGACGAGTATTGCTATTGGCAGGATATGAAGAATGCGGGATTAGTCAATTCAGATGCTATTGACCATGAATACCCAGATTATTAAAGGGGAAACACTATGAAGAAACAGATTAGAAGAGGGGTTTTTGAAACGAATTCGAGTACTTGCCATGCGCTCTCGATGTGCAGCGGCGAAGAATATGAGAAGTGGAAGAAGGGAGAACTAGTCTTTGACCGAGAGACGGAAACATTAATTCCAGTAACAGAAAAAGATGAAGATAGTCCCGAAGAATATCTCTCACAGGATGAGTATTATGAGGAAATGGGAGCAGATTTTGAAACCTTTCATGCTTCCTATAAGTTACCAGATGGACAGAAAGTAGTAGCTTTTGGATATTACGGATATGATGGTTAAGGAGAAATTATGAAGATTTTAGGAAGATACAAGAATGGTAATTATGATGTAACGCTGCTTTCTGACGGAACAAAGATTCGTGAGACAGAAGATGATGAGTTTATTCCTGATTTTGCAGAGTCAATGGATATAAAACTGACAAACCATTGTTCTCTGGGCTGTCCGTACTGTCACGAAGGCAGTACTCCGGAAGGAGAACATGGAGATATCCTAAACGAGAAATTCATTGATACATTGCATCCTTATCAGGAAGTGGCTCTTGGCGGCGGGGATGTAACAAGTCATCCAGATTTGATTCCATTTTTGCGAAGACTGAAGGAAAGACACATTATCGCAAATATCACGGTCAATCAGTATCAGCTTTATAATGGAAAAGAACTTATTCAGCGGTTGGTTGATGAACAGCTAATTTATGGGCTTGGAGTATCGCTGATGGTTCTAACAGATGAATTTATTGAAACAGTCTCACAGTTTCCAAATGCTGTGATTCATGTAATCAATGGAGTCGTTCTGCCAGAAGAAATTGAAGAAATGGCAGACCACAATCTGAAGCTATTGGTTCTGGGATATAAAGAGCTGAGACGCGGAAATTCATTTTTACAGGAACATCTTGAACAAGTAGAGAAGAATAAAGTGTGGATGAAAGAACATCTGTGGGAATATGTTTCAAAATTCGCAGTTGTAAGCTTTGACAATCTGGCAATCGAGCAGCTTGATATCAAGAGCCGTTTATCTGATGAGGAATGGAATGAGTTTTTCATGGGCGACGATTCCGAGTTTACTTACTACATTGACATGGTAAATCGCCAGTTCGCAAAGAGTTCAACTGCCCCATTTGATGAGAGATATCCAGTGATGGATTCTTGCGACGATATGTTTGAGAAAATAAGGAAAAGAAAACATGAATGATGAAAGAAGAATGAAACATGCCAGAAGAAGGAATCATTCATGGATTATCAGTTGTCTGTGAGTGTGATTGGATTGAGGGATGATATGAAATTAAAACAAAGTACAAAAAATCATTTAGAAACAGCAAGACTATTATGCGAAGGTATTAAGGAATCTATGGAAGAGATGAGTAAAAGAGGAAGAATACATTGTATGACTCCTCAGCACTCGGTCGAATCCATTAAAAGAAGATGCATTCAGGCACGGCAGGAACTGCTACAAGTAGAACTTGGAATAGATAAGAGAGATGAGTTATGAAATGACATGGTAACAAATAGGAACAAACCATTTTACTGCTATTAGTAAAAAGGTTCAATGAATGAGGAAAAAGGATGTATTGTGGTTATATAACAACCTTAAAAGGGGTAAGAAAACACAGCAACGCGGACAGACTTCAATGTGTAGAAGTTTTTGGACAGACAGTAATTGTTGATTTAAGCTATAAGGATGGACAAAAAGTAGTATTCTTTCCAGCTGATGGACAGCTTTCTGCGGAGTTTGCTGAAGAAAATAATTTGCTGCGAAAAAAGGACGAAAATGGTAATAATATTGGTGGCTATATGGACCCAAGCAAGAGAAACATTACGGCTATTAATTTAAGAGGTGAAAGATCTGAGGGTTTAGTATTACCTGTTGAATGTTTATCAAAATATACTAATGTCGCTAGTTTAAAGGATGGCGATCAGATATCTGTACTGAATGGAGTTGAACTTTGCAAGAAGTATATTCCTCAGAAAAAGTGTCTTCCGAAGACTGCGACAAGCGATGGGAAGAGAAAAAAGAAGGAAAGTTTCCATTCTGAAAGTTACCTTTACTTCGAGGAGCATAAAGATACAGCTCAATTGATGTATAATCTGAGCGCATTTAGACCTGGCGACACCATTTACATAACTCGCAAGTTGCATGGGACTAGCGGAAGAACTATGAAAACAACGAAGATCATAAAGGATACAGGAAGAATTAGAAAGCTGCTCCATATGAAGCCAAAGATCACTAAGGAAACTACGGTAATTACTGGTTCCAGAAGAGTCGAACTATCTAATCTTGATGCTAAAATTGGATATTATGAGACAAATGATTTCCGCAAAAAGTGGCACAACATCTTTAAAGATAAGCTTCCAGAAGGCTGCGAGATCTTTTATGAGATTGTTGGTTACATTGATGAAAACACTCCAATTATGGCATCTGTATCAAACGATGGAGTTAAGGAAAAGGAGTTCACGAAGAAGTTTGGAAAACAGACAATATTCTCTTATGGATGTGCGCCGGGAGAATCTGATATGTATGTCTATCGAATGACAGCGACCACAGCAGATGGAACAGTTGTAGAAGTTCCGTGGGAAACTGTTGAGATTTGGTGCGACAGAATGGGTGTGAAGCATGTTCCTGATCTGGAGAAGTTCATTTTTACGACAAAGGAAGACTTGATTCAACGTGTCAAGAAGTATAATGAAGGAATGCCAGCTGATGAAATCGGAAGGACTCATGTGGCTGAGGGTATTGTAGTTCGTATTGATAACAGAGAATCATTTACAGCATACAAAGATAAAGTATTTGAATTTAAGGTGATTGAAGGAATTGCGAAGGATAATTCAGATGCCCCAGATATTGAAGAGGCTGAGGAAATTATCAAGGAGACGATGGATGGAGAAAACTAAAAAGCCATGGTTAATTGTGATGTGTGGACTTGCTGGTTCTGGTAAGTCTACCCTTGCAAAGAAAATCGCAGATGAGAGAGATGCCGAAATAATTTCGAGTGACGAGCTTAGAAAAGAAATGTTTGGCGATGAAACACATCAAGAAGATAAGAATAAATTATTCACAGAATACAACAAGAGAATTAGAACAGCTTTAGAAAGAGGATCGGACGTAATTTCTGATAAAACGAATCTTTTATGTGAAGAAACTGCCATTGAAGCCAGCTTAATGATGTTGAATGGAGCATATTGCAGCATAGGAATGAAAGAATTAGAGGAGTATGACTTCGAGAAAAGAGAGAAGAAGCTATACAGAGTGAACCAGACGTAAGGAGGACAAAATGAGCACGACAACAACTGATAGGATCTTAAATAATGAGGCTGTTGATTGTAGTGGTTTTACGTGGAGCGATAGGATAGAATATAAACCTCTTCCACCAAATGGAGGAATATTAATTAGAACTAGAGAACCAATAACACCAGAATATGAATTTACGATATCGAAAGATGCAATTGCGCCAACTTGCCCAAACGAACCAATAATTTCTCCTTTTAGAAAAGTTAATGAAGAGCTTCGAACCGTGGACGTTGGGCGATTGTTGCCACGACGTAGATCTACAACTGAGAAAGAGGAAAACAAAACGACAAGAAGACACGCTTTAATAACATTTAAAAACGGAAATAATATACTTTGCCCTGTATCAGAGAATGGAAATGTTTTGCGTTATGATCGAGCGGAACTTATTGCAAATGGCATTTCGGAATCGAAATTTAGGGAAGAAATGAAAAAAACTAACTATTCCCTAAAAAGAGAAATGCGGTATAAACCAGTCATCTGTCCAGTTTGTAAAGGGAAAATAATGGCGACTGTTAATAGTTCATGGCGTCAAGATGATGTCCATTATTACAAGTGCCAGAGATGTGGACGCGGAACTGAAGAAATTGAAGCAACTCTTGTAAGGTGCCTTAATGGAGATTTAGCTGCCCTTTCTTGGGTTGTAGAATTCAATATTGGTGGGTTCACTATTTTGAAGTACTCTGAGAACCAAGAGCTGAAGAATAAACTGGGCGATTGGCTCAAATATAATCCATGTATTTTTTTAGATGGTAAGATTCTTACCGTTTCCGATGTAATAGAGAAAAAGATGAAGGATGAGTGGCTGGATGGTATCAGTCCTGCAAGAATCCTAAGAGACACGTTAAAAGAAATGGAGGCAACAGATCAGATGTTTAGAAATTCAATTATTGAAATCAAGGAGATTGTTCCAAATAAAGTCTATGAATATAGGTTTGTAGATGGAGACATTCAGAAGACGGTTTGCTCTGATTCAGACCAGTTCTCAATGGAAGACTCTATTACAATTGCCTATGCGAAGCATTTTATGGGCGGAAGCGGCAGATATAATCGCGCTGTAGACAAGGCTATGAAGTTGTTTGCTAATCAGAAAGCTGCTGAGGAAAAGGCGAAGAAAGAAAAGGAAGATGCTGAGGCAAGACGAGCAAAGAAGGCAAAGAAGAGAGCTGAAAGACTCGCCAGAAAGCGTGAAGCTGAATTGGAAGAGAAGATTGCAATTCAGGCTGAGGCGTACCGTAGAGCAATGCAGTCCATGGCAGAAGAAAGACACAATAAGAAGTTTGAGAAACATAAGAAGCCAAAGGAGGCGTGATGGACTTTAAAAAGTTACTAAAGCAGCCGGAGTATGACTTTTTGAGAACTAATGAGCATTTGGGAGACAATATCTGTCTCCTGACGCTCGGAGGTAGTCATGCATATGGAACCAATGTGGAAGGCTCTGATGTAGATATTCGCGGAGTAGCAATGGGAGAAAAGAATGACGAATTGATTTATTGCCCACATTGCGGAGCGAGTTATTATCGAATTGATTATGATTCGAGAACTTGTATGTATTATCTACCAATCATCAAGGATGGGGTGAATATCAATCCAGATAAAAATAAAACCATGATTCGTTGTACATGTATGAATTGTGGAGAAGATTTTGAAATAACAGAGAAGTAATATATAGGCGAGTAAGATTGAATCTCTTCTATGTTTATACAGAAGCTTATGGGTTCAACCCTTACACTCGTTAATTGCCACAGTTTCTCAACTAAACACGGTTGCTGTGGCATAAAGGATCATTAGCTCAATTGGTTAGGGCAGCCGCCTCATAAGCGGAAGAATTGCAGGTTCGAGTCCTGCATGATCCATTGGGGATTAGTCAAACGGTAAGACAGCAGAATTTGACTCTGTAATGTGCCGGTTCGAATCCGGCATCCCTAGTTGGCACTTTATTCGTGCCAAAGTAGATTTTTCTATTATGCACCCTTCTTTTGGTTAGTCATTGGTGTAATTGGTAACACAACACTATGTAGCTTCTGGTTCAAATCCAGAATGGCTAATTTGGGACAGTAGGAGCATTGGAATATGCTTAATAGTAAGCTCATCAATTCACCCAGGGGAGCTTTACCTATAAAAACTAAGACTAAAAGTCAGAGCAGTATGGTGATGTCTGCAATGAATATTGAGTCTTTGAGCTGAGAAGTTTTCCCTTTAAATACAGCTCAAAACGCGGAGTGGCGGAATGGCAGACGCGGCAGATTTAGGATCTGTTGTCGCAAGGTGTGCGAGTTCGAATCTCGTCTCCGCGATCAGGTATAACAGCAGCCTTACAAATGCTGATTACATAGATTTTAGGCAGTTTTTCTTTATTCCGTGCTTTGGCACGTTTATATAGATATTAAATAATTGGAGGTTTTATGGGAGGAGAAATAGGATTAAAAATAGCTGAGATCAAGTTCTCGGACGATAGTATTGCTCCATATAAGGATGGTTGGAGATATGCAAAAGTAGCTATTGATGCCACTCTTATAGGCGAAAATGGGGATCATTTCCATATATGCGGGGATAATGACTGGATTGATCTATCTGTAAAAGCATTATTACCGTTTGTACAAGCGGCAACTAAGACGGAAAGTCTTGTGAGATCAAAAATAGCGAAGATAAGAGCCGAGGGGAATATCCCCGCAGTAGTTCGTTTAGGAAGAAATATTTATAGACAGATAAGTCTGATGTACATTTTAAGAGATGGAGGAGGCTCGTTCTCTGAGATTAGTGGAGTACCAGCAATACAGGGGAACAGTACTGAGAATATAGAAATTTTCTTAGAATCAGCTAAGGCCTCTCAGTTAGAGTTTGATTAAGGAGATTTATGGAAAAGAATTATTTTACTGAATTGTATAGTGTAGATGTTCACGATAAGATTAAGGCAAAGAATGGGCTTAGTTATGTTCCATGGGCTGCAGCTTGGGCAGAGTTGAAGAAGGTTTATCCAGATGCCAAGTACAAGATCTGTGGACAGACATTTGAAGTTGAAGAGACTGTTGAAAATAAGACAATTAAGACATCTTACTGCCGCAAATGGTTTGATGATGGCAAGACTGGATGGGTTGAAGTAAGCGTTACCATTGGAGAAAAGACTCATACGATCAACCTGCCAATTGCTGACATGAGAAACAAGCCAATTCCGGCAGAGAATATCACTGTAGCAGACGCAAATAAGGCGGCAATGAGAGCCTTAACAAAAGCTTGTGCAATGCATGGAATGGCGCTGTATGTCTATGAGGGCGAGGAGTTTTCAGAAGAAACAAAGCTTGTTGAGAAGTTAAAGGCTGAGGTTGTTGAGCTGTTTATAAAGAAGGCGGCTATATCAGAAGATGCAAAGAATAAGGCAAATGAGTATTGTAAGGCTGCTGATCCGAGTGGAGATCCGAGACAGATCATGGATTCAGAAACTTTGGCAAAGTTAAAGAAAGAATTGATGTCAATTAGAAAGTAATGGAGGATTTATATAAATGGGATTTGGAACAGGAAAGTATGCAAAGATTTGGGAACTAAAGAAGGGTAATGGCAATTATTACACTGCCGAAATGAGTACCAGCAAGAAGGCTAAGGACAAAAATGGCAATGAGATTATTGAAAATGGTAAGACAAAGTATGAAACTGACTGGTCAGACAAGTTTGTCCGTCTTGTTGGCGAGGCTGCTAGAGCTGCTGAGGGATTATCTGCAGGTTCCAGCGTAAAGATTGGAAACTGTGAAGTGACAAACAAGTATGATAAGGAGAAGAAGGTAACATATACAAACTACGTAATTTTCTCCTTTGAAGACAATAATTCCTCTAGGAATACATGCTCAAAGTCGTCTACAGGGGGCGGATTTATGAATATCCCAGATGGAGTGGAAGATGATGATCTGCCATTTAATTAAGGAGCAGTTATGGCGGAGAAGAAAGTGAAATGCGCCTTTAAACATTGCCAGTGTGAATCCCGTGAATTGTCACGGGATCATGCTGTCCAAGTAGGTAAAAGATATATGCACCCAGAATGTGCAGAAAAAAGTGAATATATAGCAAAGATCAGAGATTTATATTATAACGAAGTAAGTAGTACAGTGGTCGTGAAGCAATTAGTAAATGTAATCAACAACCTAGTAATTAGTAAGAACGTGGACCCGAAGTTTTTATATTTTGCTTTAAATTATGCCATATCTAACAAAATTCCCATTAGAGCGCCGTATGGGTTGCATTATATTGCAGACAACGCAAAGATTAAGGCAGCATGGAAAAAGAAACAAGCGGCAGAAATTGCCAGAGAAATAAAAACAGATGTCTCAGATCAAGTAAGTCCAATGCTGAATGCAGATACCTTTAAGTACACTGCACATCCGACTAGTGGATTTGGAGGCATTTTGGGAGGAAATAATTGACAGAATTAAGTGAAATTTCCGATTACAAAGCGGAAGCTGGAGTTGTGTCAACGCTGATTTATCATCCAGAATTTATTGTTCACAGCAATTATCTCCACGAGAAGTATTTTTACAACACAGACAATGCATGTATTTATTGGGCAGTCAGAGAACTATTCAATAAAAAAATTACAAACATCACAGCATTAAATATTGAACAAGTCTTAGCATCTAATCGTGCTGTTAGCAAAAAAATGCAGGAATACAATTTGCCGAGCATCCAAGAATACATAGATCTTTGTTTTAATAGTAAACGAGATACGGTAGAAGAATATATTTTACTTGTCAATCGTGTTGTCACATTGGCTTTTAAACGAGATTTCTACAAAAAAACGCTTGATTGGCAGCGTTTATGTACAAATGATGATGTGCAACTAGACCAGATGAATAATGGAGTCTATCGTCAATTGAACGATCTTACTACACAATATGTTACGGATGGGGAGATAAGTACATTTGGAAGTAAGGTTGACGAAATCTGGGCAAAGATCAATGAAAAGAAAATGCGTGGAGAATCTTATGGTTTACCATCTAAGTTCAAAAGCTTGAAAGAGTATTTTACCTACGAAGAGGGCGAACTGGTTGTAATTGAAGCTAGAATGAAAAAAGGCAAGAGCTGGTTAGCAATGATCGAAGCTCTCCACAAGGCAATGAGTGGAGTTCCTACTTTTGTTCAAGACAGCGAGATGGGCGATGAGTTGTGGTACATTCGAGCAGTCGCTCTTCTAACAGGAATTTCAACAGATCGAATCAAAAATGAGGTTTTGACTGATGAAGAAAATGCTCTGATGGAGAGTGCTAACAACTACTTAAAGAAGTTGCCGTTGTTCCACAATTTTGACCCATACATTACAAAAGAAAAATTCTATTCGATTTGTTCCCAGAAAAAGATTGAGATTGGATTAAAGTTTGTTGTGTGGGATTACATAAAGTGCGATGACTCAATTATCAATGCTGCAGAACGAAGTTCTTATATGGGTGGTATTGCAAACTGGTTAAAGAATAATATTGCTGGAGACTTAAAGTTGTCAGTTTTGGCTTTTGCTCAGTTAAACCGACAGAACGAGGTAGCGGAGTCTGATGGTATTGAAAAATATTGCTCAGTCGCTGTGAAATGGGAAGAAAAAACAAATGATGAAATTATTGCAGATGGAAAAGAATGTGGAACGCACAAGATGACCGTAAAGCTGAACCGACTTGGAAAACAGCATTTAGGGGAAGGGGACTACATTGACATGAAGTTCTTAAGTGATAAAGCAGGCATTGAGGAAGCAAAACAACACAAAAAAGAAAATCCATATGATTGAGAAGGGGACGGAGTTATGACATATGATGAGGAAGTGATCAACCAAATCGTAGAGAATATTGATCTATTGGAATATGTTGGGGAATCAATAGACCTGGCGAAAAGAGGAAGCGATTATTTTGGAAGATGCCCCTTGCATATAGACAAAACTCCGTCTTTCTCAGTCACTCCAAGTAAGAATAGATTTTTCTGCTTTGGTTGTGGAAGAGGCGGAACAATAATTCAGTATTTGGTTGAGTATGAAGGTCTTAAGTATAGTGATGCAGTGCAAAAAGCTGCACAATTATCCAATGTAGATTTAAGATCAATGTGTCAATCACAAACTGTACAGTACAACAAATCATTGAAAAGGATTCGAATGCAGTCTCAGCCGACGATAGCTCATAAGATCTTAGATAAAAACCTCTATGATAAGTTTAAAAAAGAGGCTGCTCCAGAGTGGATGAATGAGGGCATTAAAAAAGACATTATGGATTTATTTGAAGTAAGAATAGATACGGGAGCAAATCGAATTGTATATCCAGTATATGACAACCAAGGTAATTTTATTAATGTCAAGGGGAGAACCAGATATGCAGATTACAAAAAGTTGGGAATAAGTAAATATATAAATTATTACCCAGTTGGAGTCCTAGATTACTTTCAGGGGCTGACAGTCAATCGTTCACCAATTGAGCAAACTCATGAATTACTTATTTTTGAGGGGATCAAAAGTGTGATGAAGCTACGAGGGTTTGGGAAAATGAATGCAGTTTCTGCCGAGAAACATGATTTAACCAAAGAACAGATAGCGTGGATTATACAGTCTAATGTTAGGAATGTGGTTTTGTGTTATGACTCAGACGTATCCTATAGCGAACAATCGGTTAAGAAAAATTTATCTGTGCTGCGAAGATACGTTAATTTATACATAGTAACAGATCCAAAGAAATTGCTAGGTGGAGCAGAAGCAAAAAATTCCCCTGTGGATAAGGGAATTGATATATGGAATGAGTTGTATTCGAATCGGAGAAGAATTTTATGAGGTAAGATTTGAGTAAATACGAAAAAGAAATTGATACTATGACATTTAGTTTTAGCAGATGTCATAGTTTCGAAGGGTGTAAGTACGAATGGTATCTTAACTATATCTTGGTTGATGAACACCATCGCCCTTTATATGAAAGTGAACAGAACTTTTATGCTGCGTTTGGTAAGTTCTGTCATGAACTTTTGGAGAAGATATTTAAGAAGGAGATGACGGTTGAACAGGCAGCCCAATGTTATATCGATCATTATGATAAGGTAACGGATGGGTTTGATGTTCCGTCATCAACTGTTGATAAATATTACGAAGCAGGATTAGCGTATTTTCAAAATTTGTCAATAGAATGGCTCGAAAATTACGAGGTTCTGGGGGTGGAAATGAAATGCGTCTTTCATGTGAAAAAAGTGCCTTTAATTGCGTATATAGATCTACTATTGAAAGATAAAAAGACTGACGATATAATCGTTATAGACCATAAGTCCGCACAATTTCCG
>ULXH01075684.1_pt1 | contig 34464 bp, 27 predicted proteins | sample 1961101 | NCBI WGS metagenome assembly ULXH01 (sample SAMEA4835833, study PRJEB28245) | human gut metagenome | biome: gut microbiome; material: fecal sample | place: Denmark | collected 2008 | reverse complement strand
AGCTTGTGTATGACGAGACACTTAAGTCCGATAAAAGAGTCCTCGGAGTGCATGACCTGATGGTTCATGATTATGGTCCGGGACAGAGGTTCGCAAGTGAACATGTGGAGGTTGATGCAAAGGAAGATGTGCTGGCAGCTCATGAGATGATTGATGAGATTGAGCGTATGTTTGAGGAAAAGCACAAGATACATATGGTTATTCATTATGACCCTGTTGTAACAGATGATGATGAAGTTAATGAGATGAAAGAATATGTTGAAAGTCATCTTGCAGATATTGATGAACAGCTCAAGCTGCATGATTTCAGAATAGTAAGAAGCAAAGAACGCACCAAACTTATCTTTGACCTTGCAATTCCTTTTGACTTTAAAGGCAAAGAGGATGAACTGCAGAAAAGTCTTGATAAGATTGTTGCGTCCAAAGATAAAAAATATTGTACTGTTATAACCTTCGACTTAGTCTGAATTGACTTAGTCTGAATTGACTTAGTCTGAACTGACTTAGTCTGAATTGACTTTATTTTGCCTGACGGCGTGCAGCAATGTGCGCCGTTATTATATTGCAAAGCTTTCCGCCTGCTATGCCGTATATTATTCCGAGTATTGTTCCTGCGAGAACATCCGTAGGAAAATGTACTGTAAGGTACATTCGTGATACTGCGATAAGTGCAGCAAGTATAACGAGGATAACTCCCTTTTTGCGGTCCTGTATCAGACATGCAACAGCTCCGGCAAAAGATGCTGATGAATGACCTGATGGAAATGAAAAATCCGTAGGAGCCGTGACAAGCAGGTTGAATGACGGGTCAATCCAGAATGGGCGTGGTCTCATCACGAGCGGCTTGATTATAATGTTGGTGAAGATTAATGAAAAAACAAGTGAGAGAGCCATTGCAAGTCCGCATCTGCGTGTCTGCTTAAAACAAAGAAATGCAGCTGTAAGCAATATCCAGAATATTCCGGCATTGCCGAGTAAAGTTATGGCTTTCATAATTGTATCGAGAACCGGTGTATGTATCGATTCAAACCAATGGAGTAACGATAATTCCCATGCCATAGTTAAAATCCCCTTTCGTAAATAAACATATTGCAGATTATATCATTACAGATATGTAAAATCAATGTAAATTAATACTGCAGTATCATTAAATTAATTAAGCAAAAGCAAAAAATAATTTATAATATAAAAAATATTAATTATGACTTGAAAAGTTGTAAGAGCATGTATATTATATGAAATATAGTTTTCAGACGAAGGCGTCACATCATTGATGTGGCGCCTTTTTTGTACGGAAAGCGTGCCGTGATTTCTGCAAATGCTGCAGATGGAATCCGGCAAAAACGGAAATAATATGCTTAAGAAAAGCCGGCGACTGCCGGGCGGAACGGAGGCTGCTATGAACAGGAAGACATTTTATATTAATGACAGAATTATTTACAATGAGATAAGCGTTCAGACAGATTCAATAAACAAATTCTATGAGATTCATAATCCGGATAACGAAAGAATAGTTGCGATACCGGATGGCTGCATAGACATACAGTATGTATGGAAGAACGGAGTGATGCATCCACAGCTCTGCGGCAGCTTTATGCAGGGAAAGCCATCAAGAATAGGAGATTATGATTACTGCTTTGGTGTAAAATTCAATCCGGGGCAGCTGCCTGACTGGATTGAAGCTGATGCAAGCAAACTGATGGAAGCGAGAGAAGACCTGGGCAAATATTCGGAATGCTGTAAGAATTTTAATGTTGAACAGGATATGCCATTTACAGATAAAATAAGGATGTTTACCGATGAGTATGACTGTAGTGCAGATATGACAGACAGGCGTGCCATGACGATGTATGTCGTCAATAAGATTGATGAGAACAGAGGATATATAAATATAAATGAACTTGTTGAACGTGTTGGTTACAGTCATTGTTACACAGACCGTGTATTTAAGAATGCAGTGGGCCTGTCTATGAAACAGTATGCCAATATAGTACGGATACAGCGTTCGCTTGATATACTCGGAGAAAAGAATGCAGCAGATGTATGTAATGACCTTGGGTATTATGACCAGAGCCATTTTATAAAGGATTTTAAGAAATTTACATTAATGACACCTAAGGCTTATTACAAAAAGCCGGCAGAGGAGCACTTTGTGTGAGAAGGAGGCAGACATGAAAGACGGCAGGAATGAAAAGATAACACTTATTTATAATGCAGCTTTTGTTATCGGCTGTGAAGAGGAAGAGCATTACATAATCAGAGGCGGAGAAGTTGCGTATAAGGGCAATACAATAATATATGTAGGCAGACATTATATAGGAGAGTCGGATGAGAAGATAGATGCCGGTCAGGGACTTGTTATACCGGGACTTATCAACCTCCACTGCCATATTGCGGGAAGTCCTCTTGAAAAGGGCTTTATCGAGGATACAGGCAACAGATTCAATTATATGTCGGGACTGTACGAATATCTGTCAGTAACAAAGCTTGAACCGGAAGATCAGATTGATGTGCTTGATTTTTCACTTGCAGACATTATGACAAGAGGCTCAACAACAGTATTCGAGCAGGGCTGGTGTGATGAAAAGTCAATAGAGCATATGGGCGAATCGGGCCTGCGTACAATAGTCGGACCTGTGGCATCAAGTTCAAACTTCATGACTAAGGACGGCAGAAATGTATATTACAACATGCATGAACAGCAGGCATATGACAGGCTGCAATACGTCATGGATACCAGACAGAAATATGACGGTGCATATGATGGCAGGATGACAGTGGCACTATATCTTGGTCAGGTGGACTGCTGTACACCTGAATATCTTGATGAGGTGCGCAGGGTCATGGATAACGACAGGGAGATGATCGTTACGATTCATGCGGCGCAGTCCATTAATGAGTATGAGCAGATTGCAAGAACATACGGAAAAACACCGGCAGGATATCTGTATGATCACGGCATAGTAGGAAGCAGGGTTCATTACGGACATTATCTTATGCCTCAGGGACACAGCATGAACGCAATGAAGCTGATGAAGCCGGATGAAGAGCTTAAGCTTATAGCCGGCACCAATACAAACATAATTCATTGTCCGTGGAGCTTTGGAAGACGTGGCATGATTCTTGAATCATTACAGCACTATCTTGACCTTGGAATAAATATGGGTATTGGAACTGATACATTTACTCAGGATATTATATGGGAAATGAGATATGCAGCAATATTCTGTAAGATTGCCGAAGGCGCCAACCCATTCACGGGAACTGCGGCAGAGGTATTCAACATGGCGACACTTGGAGGTGCAAGGGCAATAGGAAGACCTGATCTTGGAAGAATCCAGAAAGGCTGTAAGGCAGATATCGTAATAGTTGATCTTAATAATCTTGACTGCCAGCCTGTAAGGGATCCCATAAAAGTGCTGGTATACAGCGCATGCGGCAAGAATGTCGATAAAGTTATCGTTGACGGAAAGCTCATTGTTGATAGTAACAGACCTGTCAATATGGACATAGATAAAGTTATAGGAAGGATGCAGCAGGCTCAGGATAAGATGATTGCAAAGGTGCCTGAAAGAGACTGGGCAGGAAGAAGTGCAGATGAGATGTCACCAATGAGCTTCAGAGTAGTTGATTAGGGCTGATTGTAAATGCATCCGGAACGAAAAGGAGGAATCGGTTATGAAGAAAAATCCAAAGTTTTATATATGGGGAAGGGCAACACATGTAGGGCAGTGCTATGAGGGCTTATGTGCCACCACGATAGCATCATTCATTGAGCAGCTAATGAAGGAAAAAGGCGCGGTGCCTGTCGAACTTTGTGACCTCAAGCCGGAATACAACGTGCAGACACCATCAGATGCATATGTATCATTTGAATATGAACAGAACGGTGAGAGCGCATCAGAAAATGGCTGTCAGGAAGAAGCTTATGAGAATATGCTTGAAGAAACTGCGGCACAGGCGTGCAAAAAGATGCTGGATATGCTTAACACAAGGCGTGAGGAGTATTGCAGACTGTGTAATATAAAATATGTTCCTTACAGTTATGATGTAAAGATAATCAAAAAGGATGACAGTATGACACTTGGGGAAGTGAGGGAGTGGTTCAGGCTTTCAGCGATAAAGGATCCGGCAATAATAGTATTTTAGAAAGGAATGGATTATTATGGATAAAAGTATGCTTGAAGAGATGGTATCTGTGACAAAAGGACTGGTTGCAGTCAACAGCATAAATTCTAACGACGGCGGTGAACTGCTTGCATCGCAATATATAGATGGTTATTTTAAAAAACTTCCATATTTTCAGGAACATCCTGAATATTCATTTACGCAGGAGTTAAGGGCGGATGCGCTACACAGACGTAATGTATTTGCATTTGTGAAGGCAGGAAAAAAAGAGACAAAAAATGTAATAATTATCCATGGACACATGGACACGGTGGGTGTTGATGATTATGGCAATCTTAAAGATTATGCATTCTCATGCGACAAACTCAAAGAGAAGTTCCTTGAGATAAAGGATAAGCTGCCCAAGGATTTCCGCAATGACCTTGAGAGCGGAAGCTGGATGGTTGGAAGAGGTGTCGGTGATATGAAGAGCGGTGTTGCCCTCTTCATGGTGCTTACAAAGTATTTTAGTGAAAGAACACAGGAGCTGGGAGTTAATATCCTGTTTATGTCTAATCCGGTAGAGGAGAATCTTCATACCGGAATTATAAATGCACTTGATGTGCTTTCGAATATGAAAGATAAAGGATACAGATTTCTCTATGCTATCAACAGCGACTGCGTAACGCCGCTTTATCCGGGAGACACGACAAGATATATATATACAGGCGCAATCGGCAAGATTCTTCCGTGCTTCTATGTAAATGGTGCAGGGGAGCCTGTAGCAGATGTGGCATCGAAAATCGTGACATCAGTCAATCTTAATCCGGAGTTCTGTGACGGAACGGGCGGAGAGATTACTACGCCTCCGGCAGTGCTTAAGTTAAGGTGCAGGGATGATGAGGCATTTTTATATTTTAATTATATGATAATGTATAAAGATACAAAGGCAATACTTGGGCTTCTTAAAGATGCGGCAGAAGGGGCAGGAGAAGGATATGAAGTATATGAGTTCATGCAGATATATGAGATGGCAAAAGAAAAATGCACCTCTGATTTTGAAAAGTATGTAGATGACCTGACGGCGGATATAATAAAAGAATATCCCGACAAGAGAGATTCTGCATACGAGCTGACAAAAAGGCTTTTTAAGCTTGCAGGAATAGATAAAAAGGCAATAGTTATATTCCTTGCAGCACCATATTGTCCACATAATACGCTTAATCTTGAAGATACGTACGAGGCTGCATTGCAGACACAGATTGAAAGGGTGCTTGATAAGATGGCGGAAAGAACCGGAGAGACATTTAAGATACTTAAGTTCTTTGCCTGCCTTACAGACAGCAGTTATCTGAAGATAGATGATGACAGCGATGCGATTGCTTCACTGAAAGGCAACTTTCCGGCAATGGATATGCTGTTCCGTGTACCTTTGCAGACCGAAAAAGAGCTTAATATACCGGCACTCAACTTTGGCGTATTTATGAAAGATCCGCACCAGTGGATGGAGAGACTGTATGTTCCGTATTCATTCGGTGTACTTCCGCAGGTGATTATGGAGATGATTAAGGTAAGTGGTGAGCCTGATTAATGATTTTAAAGAAAAGTACAAAAAATTACAATATTTTTTATTATACGATAGTATAATTGATTTCAACAAGTAAATACTTGGCAGACAAAAAGAGACAATGACGTCACAAAACGTAATTGTCTCTTTTTGTTATACTATCGCAAAAAAAGGAGGAAAATTCCTCTCCTCACGTGGGAGTTCGGATTTTTGCTTCGCAAAAAAAGGAGGAATTGTTATGAAGAAGAGATTGATCAGCTTATTAATGGTACTTACACTGATGGTTTCACTGGTTGGATGCGCGGAAGAAAGTACATCTAATGAAGGAAAAAGTGTTAAGCAGGATGTCACGGTAGCATGGGATATTGAGCCGCCAATGCTCGATCCTACACTTACAACATCTACCGCAGCAAGAGATATCAATAAGTATATATATGAAGGCGTGGTTGAGATGGATGCCAACTTTGAGCCACAGCCACAGCTCGCAGAGAAGATTGAACATAATGATGACAATACAGAATGGACATTCTATCTGAGAAAGGGAGTTAAGTTCCATGACGGAACAGAGATGAAGGCAGAAGATGTTGCAGCATCGCTTAACAGATGGTCAGGAATTAACGGTTCAGCAAAGCTCATTATAAAGAATGGCGAGAAGTTTGAAGTAAAGGATGATTATACAGTTACAATAAAGCTTGACACACCATGTCTGTTATTCCTTTATTACCTCGCTAACCCGTCACAGTTCGCAGGTATTACCAAGAAGTCAATTGTAGAGGCAGCCGATTCATCAAGCGGATATAAGAGTATAATCGGTACAGGTGCAATGAAGTTCGTTGAATGGAAGCAGAATGAATATATAAAGCTTGAAAAGTTTGCTGATTATTCAGCACCTTCAGCAAAGCTCAGCGGATTTGCAGGAGATAAGACAGTTAACTTTAATACACTTACGTTCTATATGGTTAATGATGCGTCAACAAGAGTTGCAGGTGCACTTGCAGATCAGTATGACTTTGTAAATAAGATAAGCTACGACAGCATGAATCAGTTTGACGGAGTTACCAACTGCTCACTTACACAGGGACAGTACATGATAGGCGGCCTTATATTTGAGAAGAAGGAAGGCTGCGGAAGTTATTCAGAAGATCCGAACTTCAGAAAGGCAGTATCATATGCACTTGATATAAATGAGATTGCCAAGGCACAGGTTCCTAATTCAGATTATGTAACAATTGATTCAGATTATATGGGACCTTTCCAGACAGCCTGGGATACTAATGCAGGTGATGCATATTATAACAAGCATGATCTTGCCAAAGCTAAGGAATATCTGGCACAGTCAAAGTACGATGGCGGAACGGTTAAGATGGTAACTAATACAGAATATCCTGATATGTATAATGGCACACTTGTAGTACAGAAGCAGCTTGAAGCTATAGGAATCAAGGTAGAAGTAGAGGTAATGGACTGGGCTACACAGCTTACAAGAATTAACCAGCCTGAGACACTGGATATGTTCGTATCGAACTTCGGTGTATCACCTATCCCTAATACACTTCTGTTCCTTACACCGGGCAGAACAGGATTTACACACAATGCAACAATCAGTTCAATATTCGACCAGATGGGTGAGGCAAAGGATATGACTACAGCACAGTCACTCTGGAAGGAAGCTCAGAAGGCAGCATGGGAAGAAGCAGAGTTCATCCCGCTCGGACATCAGTATACAGTAGTCAGCAAGTCTTCAAGAGTAGAAAATTATACAGGATTTATGGGACTCACATTGTGGGGATGCACAGTATATGAACCATAAAAATATATGAGATGACAAAGGAGCCATTTGATTAAGAATGGCTCCTTTTGATTATGTAGAAGGAGGTATGGCAGATATGGCAAAATTCCTTGGAAAACGGTTATTGTCGGCACTGGTAACAATATTCCTGCTGTCGATAATTATTTTTACAATTTCACATATGTCAAAGGGTGACCCGGCACAGATAATACTTGGTGCGGAAGCAACAGAGGAGCAGATTACCGAACTCAGGCATTCACTTAAGCTGGACAGACCGGTCGTTGAACAGTATATCGACTGGATATTCGGAGCTGTAAGAGGTGACTTGGGAGATTCATATTATACAGGTGAACCGGTGCTTGCAGAAGTAGCTTCCAGACTTGTTCCGTCACTGCGGCTGGCAATAATGGCAGAGATACTTGCAGTAATCGTTGCTATTCCGGCAGGAGTATTTGCAGCTAAGAATAAGGGACGCGGGCTTGATTATATGCTTAGCACAACATCACTTCTTGGACTGTCGATTCCTAACTTCCTTATGAGTCTCATTCTCATACTTGTATTCGGTGTTGCATTCAAGGCGCTTCCGGTATCAGGTTACAGGACACTTAAGAGCGGTGTCGGTGTATTTTTAAAATATTCAATACTTCCTGTACTCGCACTTGGGCTTGGACAGGCGGGAATCCTGATGAGAATGACACGTTCTTCAATGCTTGAGGTCATGAATACGGATTATATCAAGACAGCCAAGGCAAAGGGTGCTAAGAGCATGGTTATATTGTTCAAGCATGCACTGCGTAATGCATTTATTCCTATTCTTACTGCAATCGGACAGTCATTCGGTACATTGTTTGCCGGAACGGCAATTGTTGAGACTATATTCAATATACCGGGTGTAGGACAGCTTGTCGTAACGTCAATAACACGAAGAGATTACGCTATGATACAGGGCGTTGTTCTTATAATAAGTATCATGTGGATAATTATAAATCTTGCACTTGATATTCTGTACGGAGTTGTGGATCCGAGAATAAGACTTGCAAAGAAGGCACATTAGGATTAATGGATAAGGATTGGAGACGATGATTATGAAAAATGCAGATAACAGCGCAATGGCTCTGAATAAGAAAAGTATAAAAGAGCACAGGGCGATTATGATTAAAAGCTTTCTTAAAAATAAGCTTGCAGTTGCCGGTCTTATCATAGTTGTTGTAATGGTTCTGGCAGCTGTGCTTGCTCCTGTGATAACAAAATATGACCCGTACGAGATGGATATCCAGAACAGGCTTGCAGCTCCGGGCAACGGACATCTGTTTGGGACTGATACATTTGGAAGAGATGTGTTCTCAAGAGTTATATACGGACTCAGAATATCACTTTATGTTGGATTTGCTATTGCAATCATAGCAATGGTATTCGGACTTATAATCGGCCTGCTGTCAGCATACTTCCCTAAGGCTGATGTAGTACTTATGAGAATATGCGAGGCAATGATGTCAATTCCCGCAACACTTATGGCAATAGCGATGATGGCGGCACTCGGTGCCAAGACTGAGAATGTAATAATAAGCTTAAGTATCATATATATGCCGACAATAGCCAAGATAGCGAGGGCTTCGGCGCTTTCGGTAAAAGAAATGTCATACATAGAAGCAATAAAGGCGCAGGGTGCAAGCTGGATGAGAATTATATTCAGACATATAGCACCTAACGTAATGTCACCCGTAATCGTACAGACAACATTTATATTTGCATCAGCAATAATAGTTGAGTCATCCTTAAGCTTTATCGGTGTAGGCGTTCCTCAGCCGACACCAAGCCTTGGCAATATTCTGTCAGAGGCAAGATCGGTTATCTACAATTCATGGTGGATGACATTGTACCCTGGCATTGTAATGATTCTTACAGTACTCGGAATTAATATACTTGGAGACGGAATAAGGGATATTATAGACCCTACATAACATTTGCAAAAGTGCCGATGTCAGGGACGTTGTACAAAATGGACAAATCAACGCAGGCACGCTTGCGCTGCTTAGAGCTGACAGCGGTACATAAGGTGCTAAATGACAGCACCTAAGTACCGGTCGCTCTAAAAGCACCTGCTTATGAATTTGCCAATTTTGTATAACTGTTTAATGGCATACGTAAGTTATGCAACTGTCATGCAGGCTTTAATTAAGCAAAAACAAGGAGGAAAATTCCTCTCCTCACAGGAGTTCGGATTTTTGCTTCGCAAAAACAAGGAGGAATTGGCATGAAGGATGATAATAAGCTTCTGGAAGTGAAGAATTTGAGAACATCGTTCAAGACGCTGCGTGGTACGGCTGTAGCGGTTGATGGTGTAAGCTTTTCAATAAATAAGGGTGAGATAGTCGGAGTTGTAGGTGAGTCAGGATGTGGAAAGAGTGTTACGTCACAGTCAATTATGAGGCTGTATGATGAGAAAAGTCTGGCAAGATATGAAGGAGAGATTCTTTTTGAAGGAGAGAATCTTCTGAAGCTTCCTGAGAAAAAGATGGAGGCGATAAGAGGCAACAGTATAGCAATGATATTTCAGGATGCACTGAGTTCTCTTAATCCGCTGTATACGGTGGGTAACCAGATTGCGGAGACGGTAATGAAGCATCAGCATTTGTCTAAAAAGGAAGCACTTAAGGTCGCGGAGGAGATGTTAAGGCTTACAGGTATACCCGCACCTGAGGAACGTATTTATTCATATCCTCATGAGATGTCAGGAGGAATGAGACAGAGGGCAATGATAGCGATGGCATTGTCGTGCAAGCCTAAGCTGCTTATTGCAGATGAGCCTACAACAGCGCTTGACGTTACAATTCAGGCCCAGATATTAAAGCTCATAACAGACCTTAACAAAGAGCTGGGAATGGGAATAATGCTTATCACACATGACTTAGGTGTTGTGGCACAGACATGTCAGAGAGTAATAGTAATGTATCTCGGACATATTGTAGAGGAAGGCACGGTGGATGATATATTTGACAGACCGCTCCATCCGTACACAATCGGACTTATAAAATCAATTCCGCGTATGACAACAAAGAAGGGTGAGAAGCTCTACATGATAAAAGGAATGGTTCCGCAGCTAAGTGAGGTTGGAAGCGGATGCCGTTTTGCAAGCAGATGCCCATACTGTACGGAAGAGTGTAAAATCCATGACCCTGAACTCAGAACGGTTAATGAGACACAGAAGGTATGCTGCCTGCATGCGAATGAATTTTAGATGTCCCAAGAAGGGCGGATTGGAGGAGAAATATGGCTGATAAAATCCTTGAAGTAAAAAATCTTAAGAAATATTTCCCGGTGGAGTCAAAGGTAAGAGTTGAGCCAAAGTCCGTAAAGGCTGTGGATGATGTTTCATTTGACGTGTACCGCAATGAAACGCTCAGTATCGTAGGTGAGTCGGGCTGCGGCAAGAGTACTACCGGACGATGCCTTATAGGGCTTAATAAACCTACGTCGGGCGAAGTCATTTATAATGGGAAAAATATAGTAGGCATAAGCGACAAAGAACAGAGAGTTCTGTGTAAAGATCTGCAGATGATATTTCAGGATCCGTATTCATCGCTTAACCCGAGAATGACGATAGGAAGCATCCTTGAGGAGCCGCTTATAATCCATAAGATATGTAAGACTAAAGAAGAACGCATGCAGAGAGTGCTTGACATGCTTGAAAAGGTGGGAATGAGGCGCGACCACTATTACAGATATCCTCATGAGTTCTCAGGCGGACAGCGTCAGAGAATCGGAATTGCAAGAGCACTTATTCTTGAGCCTAAGCTTGTAGTGTGTGACGAGCCGGTGTCTGCGCTGGATGTGTCGATTCAGTCACAGGTGCTTAATCTGCTTGCTGAAGTAAAGAAAGAAATGAACATAACATATGTATTTATCTCACACAACATGAGTGTCGTAAGATATATATCAGACCGTGTCGGAGTAATGTATCTTGGACATCTTGTTGAGCTTGCCGGGACAGAGGAGCTGTATAACAATCCGCTTCATCCGTATACACAGGCACTTCTTTCAACAGTGCCGGAGCCTGACCCGCATGTTAAGCGTGAACAGATAATGCTCAAGGGAGATATCCCGTCACCGCTTAACCCGCCAAGCGGCTGTATATTCCATAACAGATGCCCGTATAATGAGCCGATATGTCAGGATCAGATGCCGCCTCTTGTAGAGATAAAGCCGGGACATTTTGTGGCATGCTACAGACACCAGCTGTATTAAGAATTTGTAATTGCTGAAAGGAGAAATGTGCATGGAAGCTGACAGAATCTTTATAAACGGAATGATTCATACTATGAAGGGGGAAAAGATACCGATATCGTACAGGCAGTTGCCGTAAAGGATGGAAGGATTGCAGCGGTTGGAACTGATGACGCGATACTTTTGGAATACTCTGTGGACAAGGACTGCATCACCGACCTCGGCAAAAAGACAGTGATTCCGGGATTGGAAGATACGCATATGCATCTGTGGATAGATTTTATGAATCGGAAAAAGAAAGACTTAAGCGGCGTAAAATCATTTGATGAAATTAAATATGCACTTAAGCAGCATATGGGAACCCTGAGACCGGGAGAATGGCTTCAGGGTTCTCGTCTTAACTTACCGGGATAGACAGAAATTTTACTCCGGATATTCCGGGAACGGTAGAACATTTTGCTGATGGGGAGCCAAGCGGAATAATAAGAGAGGAGACATACCAGTATTATGTGGATTCAAAGATTCCGATACCTTCATTTGATGATGCTGTCGATGATATAGATAAATATCTCGCATACTGTGCTTCGGTTGGACTTACCACAATGCATACCAATGCAATAAATGAGCCATATAACATAGAGCTTTTCCAGGCTGTTGAAAAGAAGCATACCTTACAAAGGTTCTCCTGACAGTATTAGGCGGAAAAGATGTGTATGCCGGCTGATTATGTATGTACGTTGATTAGTACTTGCGTTTTACATTCTGCTCTGCTACAATCAACTCAAAGCATATATTCTACAATTCAACAACGCAAGTTGATCTGATTTCTAATCTTTATTCAATGAATTCTATGCTTTTGTAACTCACTTAACATTTTTATAGCATAGTGCATTGGACGGAAGATGGGATTGAAGGTCTGTAGCGTAATGTTGGTATCTGTAGATTGTGCGCTATATCCTGAGATACGTTAAAGGTTCTGTATTTTTTCTGCTCCGCATGCACTGTGGGAACAGGAGGAAACATGAAACCTTTGGAACAGATGAACATTGTGGATGACTTTCTGGCAGGCAGCCTTATAGGTCACAAGGAGTATGGCGAAGCGGCATCACGCTACATCCTGAGCTGTATACTGAACCGTAAGATTGGGAAGCTTAACGTAGTCACGCAGAAGTTTCTTATTGGGGATAACCCTGAGAGGCATGGTATCAGAATGGATGTCTACCTTGATGAGGAAGAAGGCGAGATATTCGATGTTGAACCGGATAAGAATAATAATGCAAAAGACATTGCATCACTTCCAAAAAGGGCGCGGTTCTACCATGATAAGATTGACACGGCCAATCTCAAATCAGGCAGTAACTACGATGACCTTCGCAATGTGATTGTCATATTCATCATGCCGTATGACCCGTTTGGGCTTAGTAGGATGGTGTATACAGTGAAAAAGAGCTGTGTGGAAGTGCCTGATATGCCGTATGATGACGGTGACAGGACGATATTCCTGTATACAGGCGGGACAGAAGGACATCCGACAGAACAACTGCGTCAGCTATTACACTATATGGAGAACTCCGTTGAGGAGAACGCCTGCACAAAAGAACTGCAGGAGCTTCATAAGATGGTGGTGGCTGTCAAGCAGGATGGAGAGGTAGGTATTGCATATATGAAGAGTTTTGAGATTGAGGAGAAGATCCGACAGGAGGGTATTGAAGAAGGGCGACAGGAAGGTATTGAAGAAGGACGATTGGAAGGCACCATAAGAATTGCCCGCAAGCTCGGACAGACCGATGAGCAGATTATAGCGTTACTTCAGGAAGATTCCCAAATTACAAGAGAGCAGGCAGAGGAGGCATTAGCGAAGTACTCTTCCAATTAACTTCAGTCTAATATAACTAAACACTACATTTTATTAACAATTGATATCAGGTATCTGCATTCTTTATTACGGAATTTTTAGATTGCAGGTACCTGATATTTTTTAAAATTTTCAACAAATTTTTTTCGGAAAAATGACTGCAATAAACACTTTTCAACATATAGTAGTCATATTCTTGTGATTTTTCAATATATAGTGTGTGACAGCTATTGGTACACACTATTAAATGATTCAGTCACACTTACTGTCACATCTTGAAATTATAGTTTCCTCAATTTATAATATGGACATATACCAAAAACATTATATCGGCTTGTTATTACATACTACAAAGCAATGCACTTTCAAGCTGAATCAAAGGAGGAAATTAAGATATGAGAATTAAAAAGATTATCGCCGTATGTATGAGCGCTGTGTCAATTCTTGCTATGACAGCGTGTGGTGATGCAGCACAAGCAGAGAATGCTTCACAGACAGGAACAGCAATTCAGAAAACAAACGGTGAATCACAGACGGAAACAACATTAGCTTCTGCAAAAACAGCCGAAAGTACCAAGACAGAAGAGAAAAATACTGTGGCGGATACTGTAGCGTCTACTGAGGTGGGGAATAAGACTGATGGAGTGACAGCAGAGACACAGACTAAGGAATCGCTGGCACCGTCAACGGCGGAAACGGCTGCAACGATTGATTTTAGTGATTATAATGGATTGGAACTATCTGCGATACGGTCATATGATGAACAGGATGAGACGGCATTGGAAAATTTTGTAAACAGTGTAGGAGTACAGGAAGTAGCATATGGTGAGACAGCAGATTTGAGTAAATACATGGATTTTTCAAATTGTAGTTCAAAAACGATAGTTGATATTGGAGACCTGATAGCTTATGAGTTTTGTGATAGTAAAACACCTGTATCTAGGACAAGTATTACAGCAGTTATGCTTGATAAAGATTATTCTAAATATCAGTATGCTTTTGAATTAGATAAGGATAATCATAAGCTTAATCTGTATATAAATTATATCAAGTAATTTTATTTCCTCTTTTTAGTAAAACAGAATCGCACAATAACAGATGTATAAAAATCTCTGGAATTAACTATTCTATAGTAGTTTCAGAGATTTTTTTGTTATAGGTTAATATATTTGATATGCTTTCAGAGTATATTTAAGGTTGATGTGCCAATATTAATAATAAAAAATTTTATCAATACAAATTTATAATAATATTGATTGTTAATCTAAAAAAGATATAAAAAATACCAAAAACGAAATTAATTTGAAAAATATTAAAAGTATGATATAATTATTGTAGTTATATACATCGTTTTTAGGAGTAGCAGCTATTTGTGCCGCAGGTGCCACCAATAGCATTAATCGCAGAGCTCAATCTGACATTTGACGCGCGATTCCTCCGGCACTTGTGCCTGCAGAATGGAGATTGATATGAAGGATTTAACTGTGCGTTTGTCAGGAGTAACCTTAAAGAATATAAAAAATGTCAGACAGGGAACGATAGAGATGCCGCTGGCAGATTGCAAAGAGAATGAGATATGTAAAGCAGAGATATTGGGAATATACGGACAGAATGGTTCTGGTAAGACAGCGATTGTAGATGCTCTTTTTTTTATACAGCATATAATGATTGGACGTGAACTTGACCAAAGTATAATTGATTATATTGATATTGATTCAGATTCGGCAGAGATTAATACGGAATTCAGAATATATAGGGATAACATTTTATATGAGGTAGGATATCATGTCTGTTTAGGAAAAAGCAACAGCGAAGTTTGGATTGAAAGAGAATATCTGAATTGTGCCGTTAACAGAAACGGAAGCAGAACCAATAAGAATATTTTTATGGATTACAGTAAGTCTGACACAGGCATAATATTTAAGCCACAGAAAAGATTGGACGAATTAACAGGCAAAAATAAAGAAATGAAAATGAATCTTCTTGTTGCACGAAAGCTTGCTGAAAAGACCAATTGCTCGTATATTTTTGGCGAAAGCAGCAGAGATATATTCTGTAAGGAAACAAAAGCTGAATTTATGGATTATTCAATTGTAATTAATTCATTGTTCAGATTTGCACTTAAAGATTTGTTTGTAATCAGAAATACTCATTCGGGAATGATTTCAGCCAATTTTATGCTTCCAATGGCATTCAGGGTTGAAAAGGATAGGATGGGGATAAAAGGAGATTTTGCAGTATCGCTTACAGAACCGGTTGTTTTGAACTTTGAGAAGAAGGAACTGCTTTATGTTATTGTAAAGCAGATTAATACAGTTTTATATACAATAATTCCAGGATTGAGTATAGATGTTAAGAATTATGGAAAACAGATGATGGATTCAGGAGAGTATGGCTGGAAGACTGAACTTGTATCTGTCAGGGATGGCAGGAATCCTATACCAATACGTATGGAGTCAGAAGGAATAATTAAAATCATATCAATACTTAATGTGTTGATTCAGGCATTCGGAAGTCCTTCAATCTGTCTTGTTGTTGATGAATTGGATTCAGGTATCTTTGAGTATATGCTGGGAGAACTTTTGGATGTATTTGACAAAAGTGCCAAGGGGCAGCTTATATTTACATCACACAATCTCAGGGCATTGGAGATGCTTAACAAAGAAAGCATTATGTTTTCAACTGTTAATCCTGATAACAGATATATTCATATGAAGAATGTCAAGAACTCTAATAATCTTCGCAGTATGTATATAAGGAGTATTAAACTTGGTGGTCAGGATGAAGCTATTTATGAAGAAACAGACAGCTTAAAGATTGCCAGAGCATTCAGAAAAGCGGGAAGGAGCCTGCATAATGAGCAATAAAAAAGCTAAGAAGGTTGTGGCTGTAATAGTTGAGGGACCAAGTGACGAAAGTGCAATCGGCGGAATTTTGAGTGAATATTTTGAATCGGATGATGTGCAATTTGCAGTTGTTCATGGTGATATTACCTCTGACAACAAAACATCAGTAAATAATGTTGTTAGTAAAATAACCAATCTGATTAATGGAATTAGGAGCAAATATGGCTATAATTGGGATGATTTTGAGCAGATAATTCATATTGCAGATACGGATGGAGCATTTACCAAAAACTGCATACGTGAAGCAGATGTAAGATCAATATGCTATCATGAAGAGTATATGGAGGCATCTGATGTTGAAGCAGTAAAGATAAGAAATAATCATAAATCTGAAATAATGTACAAATTATGCTCGACAGGAAAGGTGCATAATATCAGATATACTATATATTATAATTCCTGTAATCTTGAACATGTTCTTTATAATGAACTTAAAGATTTCTCGGATTTGGAGAAGGAAGAATTAGCAGATGATTTTGCGGACAGATATGATGGTAACGTCGAAGAATTTATTGATTTTATATCAGATAATGCAGTTGCTGTCACTGGCACATATAAAGAAACATGGAAATATATACAGCAAGGAACCAATTCACTGCATAGACATTCCAATATGCATCTTATTTTCAAATAACTTAATACATTACTACCCAGATTAAGCTGCCGGTTTACAACCGACAGCTTTTTTATGCCGATACCTGGCGGATTACAAGTCCTTTATGCCTCAATATCAAGTATATAAATTTACAATATTTTCTAAACAAAATGTAGCATATTATACCTAAGAGCTAAGAGCTCCTGTTAATCAAATAAAATTCATTAAAGAAGGAAGGAGTTGCAGATGGAATTTTCATTTGGAATACCAACGAAAATATATTTTGGAAAAGATTGTATAGCTAAGAATGCCGGAGTGCTTGCAGCAGTTGGAAGCAAGGCAATGATTGTCACAGGAAAGCATTCAGCTAAGGCAAGCGGCGCACTTGATGATGTCACAGCAGTGCTTGAGGCGGAGAAAAAGGAATATGTAATCTTTGATGAGATTGAGAATAATCCTTCTGTTGAGACTGTTGCTAAGGCTGCTGATATTGCAAGGGCAGAAAAGATTGATTTTGTTATCGGAATCGGCGGAGGTTCACCGATAGATGCTTCCAAGGCAATTGCAGTTCTTGCTGCTAATGCGGATATGGCAGTAACCGACCTTTTTAAAAATGCATTTACAAAGGCACTTCCGATTGTCGGAGTACCTACAACGGCAGGTACCGGAAGTGAGGCAACACCATACAGCGTACTCTTAAGAAAGGATATGCAGACGAAGGTAAGCTTCGGGACAAAGGACACATATCCGGTGTATGCATTTGTTGATGCAAAGTATACATATTCACTCGGAAAGGGTTCTACAATAAGCACGGCCGTAGATGCATTTACACATGCTTTTGAAGGCTATCTTGCCAACAGAAGCACCGTTATCAGCGACAGCTTTGCAACGACTGCAATAAAGGCATTCGGAAAGAGCATGAGAAAGCTGGCTAAGTTCGAGCTTGATGAGGCTGACAGAGAGAATCTCATGCTAGTATCGCTTCTCGGAGGAATCATAATATCGCAGACAGGCGTAACGATTGCGCATGGAATGGGCTACTGCTATACATATTTTAAGGGAATTCCGCATGGTGCGGCCAACGGCCTGATTATGAGAGAGTATATGAAGCTTAACTATGATGTGGCAAAGGACAAGATAGACAATGCATTAAGCCTGCTTGGATGTGAAAGCATTGATGAATTTGCCGATATCCTTGCGGAAATGCTTGGACAGCCACCGAAGCTTACAGAAGAAGAGATAGAACTCTACACAAAGCTTACCCAGATTCAGAAAGGAAGCATGGCAAATACACCGCATAAGATTGATGCGGAAGTAATAAAGGAGTTGTGGAACAGTATCAGCTAAAACACGCTTTCGCTGCATGCTGCCGGCAGCAGCATAGCGTTTTAGCAGATATGGTTTCACAGATAAAAAGAAAATGCACCGAAAAAGACGAAAAAACTTGATATGCGCGAAAGCGCAGGAATGGAGGATTGTAATATGGAATCATTATATGAGAGATGTATGAAGGTCATGCCGCCTGTAGTAAAAAGAGCAACAACAATGGGAGTAACGAAGGGAGAGGGCTGTTATCTGTGGTCAGAGGACGGACGTAAGATTCTTGACTTTGCAAGCGGCGTTGCAGTATGTAATCTCGGACACAACCATCCGAAGGTAGTTGAGGCAGCCGAGAAGCAGATGAAGGAGCTTATCCATGGCGGACACAATGTTGTCTACTATGAATCATACGTAAGGCTTGCTGAGAGACTGGTTGAGCTTACGGGCGGAGACACGATGGTATATTTCAGCAACAGCGGTGCTGAGGCCAATGAAGGAGCAATAAAGCTTGCCAAGTATGTAACAAAGAGACCGGGCATAATTGCATTCAGGGGTTCTTTCCACGGACGCACTCTTGCAACAACATCACTTACGTCATCAAGCTCAGCTTACAGAAAGAATTATGAGGGCCTTCTGCCAAGCGTATATTTTGCAGAGTATCCATATCTTTACAGAACACCTTATGAAATGAAGGATGGCAAATGCCCTAAGGAGTATTTTGAGCAGTTTGAAAATATTTTCCATACGCTTATTGATCCTTCAATGGTGGCTGCAATCATGATGGAGCCTGTGCAGGGCGAGGGCGGCTATATTGTCCCTGATAAGGAATTTGTTCAGTATGTAAGAGAGATTTGTGATAAATATGGCATACTTCTTATATTTGATGAGGTCCAGTCAGGTATGGGAAGAACCGGCAAACTGTTCGCATACGAGCATTTTGGCGTAAAGCCAGATATTCTTACATCTGCCAAGGGTATTGCTAACGGATTTCCGCTCAGTGCGGTTATCGGTAAGAAGGAGATTATGGAGCAGTGGCCTGCAGGAGCACACGGCGGTACATTTGGCGGCAATCCGGTTGCATGTGCGGCTGCCAATGCAGTGCTTGATGAGCTCACTGACGGCGGAATGCTTGACAATGCAGCTAAAATGGGAGATTATTTTAAGGAAAAGCTGTTCGCACTTCAGAAGAAGTATCCTTCAGTTATCGGTGACGTAAGAGGACTTGGACTTATGCTTGCAATGGAGATGGTTCATCCGGATAAGACTCCCGATGCAGATATCACAACAGCAATCCGTACCAAGGCACTTGAGAAGGGACTGCTTCTGCTTGGATGCGGTACTAACCACAATATCGTAAGATTCATCGCTCCTACAATCGTAACAGAGAAGGAGATTGATATTGCGATTAATATCATTGATGAGTGCCTGAAGGAGCTGACAGAATAGATTCGGAGGTATGGATAATGGTTGCTTTACAACAGATGCTTGTGCTTTTCATCATAATGATGATTGGCTTTATAGCTTATAAGAAAAATATAATTACAGATGAGACTTCCAAGAAGCTGTCGGCAATTGTTGTAAACATATCCAATCCTGCCCTCATACTTTCAAGTGTTACCGGAAATGCCACAGTTACGGGAGCAGAGCTTGTTGAGACCATGTTCGTTGCGATAGGAATGTATGTATTCCTTATTGCTGTCGCAGCGCTTGTTCCCGTAATTATAAAGGCTCCGGCAAAGGACAGGGGTACATACCGTGTCATGACTATATTCGGCAATGTCGGATTTATGGGATTTCCGATAATATCTTCACTATATGGAGGCGGAGCGCTTCTGTATGCTTCGCTGTTTCTGCTTCCGTACAACATACTGATATACACATATGGTGTATGGGAAATGTGCAAAAGCAGCGGTGAAGGCAGCGGTGCTGTTAAAAAGTCCGGCAGAGAAAGCATTAAGCAGATATTCAACATAGGAGTTATCTTCTGTATAATCGCAGTTGTTGTGTATGCGCTCGGAATAAAGTTTCCTGCATGGGTCAATACAACGGTATCAATGCTGAGTAGCACAACAGCTCCGCTGAGTATGATGGTTATCGGTGCGTCATTTGCAACAATGAATTTCAAAAAGGTATTCCTGAATGTGAGAACATGGGTGTTCTCTGCATTAAGGCTGCTTGTTATACCGGTTCTTGGAACATTTCTTGTATCTCTGGTTACAGACAATCCGTCAATCATAGGTGTTACGATGGTTATGCTGGGAGTACCTGTAGGAAGCATGACAGCAATGCTTGCGCAGGAATACGGCGGAGATTATGCACTGTCATCCGAGACTGTGGCAATGACAACACTCTTATCGGTAGTGACATTTCCTATTGTATCAATGATAATGCATATTTGACATATCCAATTAAAAATGTTACTATACCTGTCGAGAAGGTTTATTTTAGATTGTCCCTTGACAGGACACAATGAAGCCACCGCTTTTACACGATGGCTTATTTTGTGCCCTGAAGAGGGATATTTTATTTTTACAATAAAAATTATCAGTAGCTGCGGTCTGAGAATAACGGAGCTTCCATATACTCCTTAATAGCTTCAATACTGTCGTAATGGGCAAGTGCCCACATAAGCTTCATAGTGAGGGCCTCTGTTGTCATGTCGGCACCTATAATAACATTTTGCTTTGCAAGATTCTGCCCGACTTCATATATGCTCAGATCGATTCCTTCATATATGCACTGTGTGGTTATTACTACCGCAACTCCTGCATCAATAAGCTCATGTATTTTTGCAACTATATCATTATGCTCATTCGGGATTCCACCGATTCCGAAGCTTTCGATAATAACACCGCGATAAGTATTTTTAATAAAATCAAATATATCAGGTCTGATTCCGGGAAATATCTTAAGAATAAGAATGTCCGGACAGAGGCGTGTATCAATTGCAAATTCACCTGATACCGGGCGGCTTAACTGCTGCAGATGACCGGAATAGTCAAGCACCTGATTGTAGGTTATCCTTCCAAGCTTAATCTCTGCTATTACCGGAAAGTTGACGGTTTCAAATGCATCCGAGCTTCTGGTCTTAATCTTCATCGCATGTGCGCCGTTAATAACCATTCCGTCGAATGTCACATATACCCCGTTAATTCCTTCACAGGCAAAACGTATCGCATCGGACAGATTTTTCTTGGCATCAGTATAGAGCGCCTCGATAGGTATCTGTGAGCCGGTAAATACAACGGGCTTTGCGAGATTTTTAAGCATATATGTCATGGCAGCGGCGCTGTAAGCCATTGTATCGGTACCGTGTGCCACAACAAAACCGTCATATGATTCATAATTATCGGCAACAGCCTGCGCTATTGCTGCCATAAGTGACGGATTCATATTGGTACTGTCAACATTCATGACAGATATACCGTCAAGCTGACAGACTGATTTGATATCGGGGATATATGCAAGCAGGCTTTTTACGTCGATTGAAGGTGTCAGCCCGCCCCCTGATTCTGATGAAGCTATTGTACCGCCGGTGGCGATTAAAAGTATTTTTTTCATTATATCTCCATTTCTGCATTAGGTGAATTTTTGCTGCTCATGCGGACATCATTGGAATTGTCCCACATAAACCATCCTGTAAAGCCAAATATAACAGCTATTATTATACATGTAAATGATAACCACATATATGGCAGATATTCAAATGCGGCGACTCCGAGAATTGCAGACATATAGATGCCGTTATCACTCCATGGAATCATGCCGGCAGTAAGTGTACCGCCTATCTCTGCATTACGTGACAGAACGCGGCGGCTGTAGCCCATCCCGTCATATCTGGCTGCCATAATCTTAGGTGTAAGTACAAGTGAGACATACATTGCACTTCCGAGAAGGCATCCAAGGAAGCCGACTATTATTGTAAATACAGTAAGCGTCCCGCCATTGTTAATAAAGCCGTACAGCCTGTCGGCAATAGCCTTTATAATTCCAATCCGGTCGAGAAGTCCGCCAAATCCAAGACCGAGAATTATTATGGCAGCCGACCAGAGCATGCTCTCCATGCCTCCGCGTCCAAGAAGCGAATCTATAAAATTAACGCCTGTATTCATCTCGAGCTGTGTCCATGCAGTGGATATTGCCGTTACCGGATGAAGCCCCTGAAAAGCAATTCCCCATATAATCCCAAGTACTGAGCCGAATGTTATTACAGGAAGTGAAGGAAGCCGCAGAATAAGCAGAATTATTACAATTATCATCGGGATGAATGCAAAAAGGCTTATGTTAAAATTCTCAGCCAGTGCATTCATGACATATTCTACCTGCGTAAGGTCTGCACTGCTTTCTCCAATCGATAATCCGAATATGGTGAAAGCAATTCCGGTTATCGCAAATGCTGTGAGAGATACAGGCATTATACCACGGACATGGTCTATTACGTCAATATCTGCCATAGCAGCGGAAAGAACGCAGCTGTCCGAAAGCGGGGAGAGCTTATCACCAAAGTATGCGCCCGAAAGGACGGCACCTGCAGTAACGGGAGCAGGGACACCCATTGCCGAGCCTATACCCATCATAGCAATTCCGGCAGTACCGACAGTACCCCATGACGTTCCGGTGGCAAGCGAAGTTATACCGCACAGTATAAGCGCCGCCGGAAGAAATATAGCCGGATGGATTACGTTAAGTCCGTAGTAAATAAGGCTCGGAACAATACCTCCTGAAATCCATGTCCCGACAAGTGCGCCTACGGCAAGAAGAATAAGTATTGCGCTCATTCCGTCATAGATGCCTCCGGTTATTGACTTTTCCATATCACTGTAAGAATGACCGTTAAATTTACCTAAAGCCATGGCAAGAAACCATGCGGCGAATATTGCAAGGTGAATCTCTATTCCGAATTGGTTACAGGCAAATGCCATGGCGAGGAATCCTCCAAGGACGATTACTGCCTGTAAAAGTGATGTTTCTTTTTTCAATGCTGACCTCCGTTCCTGCCCGTTTTTCAAGGCATTCTTAGTTTGTGCTTTGGCAATTATAGTATCATCTGAAATAAGTAAATTACAGTGGAAATATATGGATTATAGCGGTTATGGCGAATACGAAAAACGCTCTTGACAGCATAAAAAAATTCCCGGACCGTTAATGATCCGGGAATTAATTAAAATATTTGATTTTTGTACTATTCAGCTTTCATTGCCGCGTCGAATTCATCGAGTATCGCCTGTTCAGGCGCTTTTGTAAGAAGACTCACAACAACTATCATTATAAGAGCAATTATGAATGCGGGAAGAAGTTCATATACATCCCAGAGACCACCCAGCGGACGTACGAGATATTTCCATATAAATACCATTGCGGCACCTGATATCATTCCTGCAAGTGCGCCCCATCTGTTAGAACGCTTCCAATAGAGTGAAAGAAGTATTACAGGACCGAATGCTGCACCAAAGCCTGCCCATGCAAACGACACTATACCGAATACGGAACTTGAAGGATCTCTTGCAAGAAATACTGCAACAAGTGCTACTCCGATAAGTGCTAATCTTGCGGCAAGAAGTGTAGCCTTTCCGCTTAACTTTACATTGAAAACAGAACCCAGGATATCCTTGGACACAGCAGATGACGCAGCGAGAAGCTGGGAATCTGCTGTTGACATCGTAGATGCCAGTATACCTGAAAGAATTACTCCGGCTATAATTGCAAAGAGTATTCCGTGTGAGCTCATAAGTGAAGCAATATTGACAATAAGTGTCTCGGAATCCTTGAGGATTGGAAGCGCACCTGCTTCGGATACTGCAAGTCCGATAATACCGATGCATACGGCAGCAGCAAGTGATATTACAACCCAGATAGTGGCAACACGTCTTGATATAGTAAGCTTCCTGGCATCCTCAATAGCCATAAAGCGGAGAAGGATATGAGGCATGCCAAAATATCCGAGACCCCAGGCAAACATTGTTGCAATATTAAAAAATCCGTATGGAGATGAAGCGCCTGTCTCAGGATTATATGTATGAACGAAGCTGAGATAACCTGTAAGTGACTGGGCATTGGCAACAACCTTATCAACACCGCCTGCAACATTTATTCCGAATATAAATACGATAATAAGTGCGATTGACATTATTATTGACTGTATAAAGTCGGTTGTTGATGCGGCAAGGAATCCGCCGGTAGTAGTATAAAGTACGATTACTGCGGCAGAAATAACCATTGCGGCTGTGTAATCAACTCCCAGAAGACTTGCAAAAAGCTTGCCGCAGGCTGCAAATCCCGAAGCTGTATACGGAATGAAAAATACGATAATAAATATGGCTGAGAACAGAAGAAGCAGATTACTGTTATCATGATAACGCTTCTTAAAATAATCAGGTACGGTTATTGCATTACCTGCAATATGTGAATATCTTCTGAGCTTCTTGGCAACAAAAAGCCAGTTAAGATATGTACCAAAAGCAAGACCTATAGCTGTCCATCCCGCATCTGCGACACCTGTAAGGTATGCAAGACCCGGAAGTCCCATAAGAAGCCAGGAACTCATGTCTGATGCTTCGGCGCTCATTGCCGTTACGAACGGGCCAAGCTTACGGCCACCAAGATAGAAATCATCTGATGTGTTATTCTTTTTGGAACAGATAAATCCTACAACAAGCATGAAACCAAGGTATAGGACCATCGTGCAGAGAATAATGATTTGTGCAACTGTCATGTTAAACCTCTTTCTTAGAATTTCTTCAATATAAATGTATAAATTTTAATAAAAAGCAAGGAACATTTTACCACATTAAAGTGCTGATTACAAGAAATATTGCATTATGACACACAATAACGGAATTGTAAAAAGGGACAGTATTGTGGATAAAAATACAATTTTGACGGCAAACTGTTCATTACCGTCATATTTGGCGGCGAGTATAGCTGTAGTTGCCCCGGCAGGCATCCCTGAGAGGACTACACATACTGAGGTTACAAGTGTGTCGAGTGCCAACAGCCTGCATCCTGCGAGTACAAGAAGCGGGAATACGATAAGCCTGATAAAACAATAGTAGATATTAAGCCTGCTTACGATTGTTCTGATGTCGATACCGGCAAGAATATGTCCTATTACAATCATTGACAGGCCTGTTGTGCAGCTGCTTGCAGTCTGAAGTGTCTTTACAATGCCTGATGGCAGGTCAAACGGAACCAGCATAAGTACAAATCCGACAAACACTGCAATTATACATGGATGCGTGATGACCTTTTTTATTACATCTTTTCCTTTGGCTGTTGTGAAGCAGGATACTCCGGCTGACCACATTACGATTCGCTGCGGAATAAGATATATTGATGCATACAGAAGACCCTGTGCACCATAAAGTCCCTGAATTACAGGATTGCCGATAAATCCCGCATTAGAGCATATTGTGCCGTACCTGAGGACTGCGAGAGTGTCTTTGTCTTTTACGGGGTAAAAGTATCTGCCGGCAAATGCACTGAATATCTGTATTACAATTGATGCACACAGAACAGCAAAACAGGATACAAGCACCTCACGGTTCATGTCAATCATAAATGACACGATGATGTTACACGGAAGTACAAAGTCAATAACCAGGTCCGTGAGAGGTTTCTTGGATTCGGGTGGAAGAATTTTTAATTTTGTCATGACATAGCCTGCAATCATAAGTAAAAAGATAGTTATCTGCAGGTCAATCATGGAATGCATGTCAACCATATGTATATTTATCTCCATTTCTGCGCATTGGGCGCTAAGCATTTGATATCTATTATAACAAAAATCTCCAAAAAAGATATTCAAAATATATTTTAATATGTATAATAGTAAATAGCCATGCAGATGTATTGAAGGGGATATTGCATGATGCGAGGAGGATAATAGATATGGGTAACGATGAATACAATGTGGATAGAATAGACAGGCTTGAACAGGAGCTTGCGCGCCTTGAGAATATAGTAGATGCACAGCAAAAGGAGATAGCACTGCTTAAGCAGATGAATACGGCACCACAGCCGCAGGCACCGCCGATGGTTCAGTGGCAGATGCAGCATGTATTACAGCCACAGGCACAACAGATGCCGCAACAGCAGCAGATGCCACAACAGCAGCAGATGCCGCCGCATCAACCGCAGATTAATCCGGAAGCATATGGGCTGCCGCCTGTTGGACGTAAAACCACAATTGCGGACAGGATGAGGCAGAACAGTATAGAGAACAGGCTTGGCAATTCAATGGGAATTATTGCATCTGTGCTTATATTTATAAGCATGGTGCTGTTTGTAACGCTGGTGTATTCATCGCTCACAGACATGATCAAGGTAACATGTATATTTGCATTAAGTTTTGCAATACTTGCTGCAGGAATTGTGCTTATGAAGCGCAGAACCAATATATTTACAATGTCAGTTGCCGGATGCGGAATGGGAGCGATATTCCTGTCGCTGTTTGTTGCGCATATATATTTTGGTATGATTGACAGAATAGTTCTGTACATTCTGATTACGATATGGGCGGTGGCGGTGTTCGGTTTCTTTCAGAAAAAGTCATACGCATTCAGAGTCGTAGGTCAGGCGGGTGTTACAATCGCTGCCGTATTCGGAGCGTATGCGCTTGACGGTACCCGGATTATTGACGGTGCATGGATGGGACAGTATGTATCGGTATTCGTATTTTTTGTGGCAGTGTCATTGTTCTATCTTATTGTACGCCCGGAGAGAGGCGCTGCAAAGAATGCTCCGTTGGCAATTATGGATTATATAGGAATATTTGCGGTATCCGCAGTCGGAGCAGAGCATTGTACGCAGACGGGATTGTATGTAATTATGGCGGTGACATGGATGTATATGTTCGGAATCCTGTTCAGATATATATGGGCATCCCGGCAAGGTACAGCTTTGTCGGATGAGGCAGGTATTATATATGTCGGACTGTCTTTGTCTGCATGTTATGTGACCGCATCACTTGGTGACGGTATTAATTCCGGTATGAATGCGGCAGCCGGCTTTATAACATTCGCGGTAAATGTCATTATTACAGGAACCGCATATGCTGCCGAACTATACAGAACAAAGCTTTGCAATGCATGCCCTCGTAATGCCGGTACATCTGATGCGGCAGCCGGAGTGTCAGCTAAGAATTATAATATAATCCATATAATTATGTCTGTAATTCTTTATCTGATGCTTCTTAATAAAACAACGGAATTTGACGCGCTTTATGATATGGTCGGAATAGGAATTTATATATTCCCGATGCTTGCGGCAGCTTATTACTGTAAGGACAGAACGGCACTATGGCTTGCGTATGCAACAATGGCTGTATTTGCAGTATCAGGCTGTGAGTACATAACAATCAGAATAATAATATGTATACTCGGAGCGGCAATGGCATGCGCATTGATGGCATACCGCAAGGAAATGTATCATCCGTTATTCAAATGTGCATTATATGCAGTAATTATTGTCACAATCCGGGCAATTACGGATGACGTACTTATAATCCAAAGCATCCCACGGATTATGCGCAATACCTGGATATATATAGTACTTGCGGTAATAAACTGCGCAGCAGTCCACCTGCTTGACCGCAGCAGGTCTGAAAAGCCGGCCCTGCTGTTTACGGGAGGATTCAATGCATTGCTGATGCTTCAGGGAATGTCATATCTTGAAGGTAGTTATTCCTGGTGGATTAAGCTGATAATTCTTGTTGTGGCAGCAGGAACATTTACAACAGGGATAAATGTTTTATACGAAAAATGCGGCACTAAGACATGGTCAGGCATCTATACCGGCCTTAAGCTGAGCGTATTTGTATATGCGGCACTTCACGCATATGAAGTTACCGGCCCATATGTCAGCATAGGATGGCTGGTGCTTTCGATAATCCTTATTGCGTCAGGCTTTGTATTCAGATACAGATACCTGCGCATGTACGGAATGTTCCTGACAATGTTTGCAATCGTAAAACTTCTTGTATTCGACATCTCATATGAGAACGGAATCGTCAGGGCAGGAAGTTTCCTTGTCAGCGGTCTTTTGTGCTTTGTGATAAGCATGATTTATAATAAGTGGAGCAGGAAGATGGAAGGGGAGAAGAATGGCGATGAATGAGAGGAGGTTTAGCTTATGTATACAGGAAGCATAACAACAGACAGCCAATATAACGGTTATAATGATTATAGCGGATATAATGACTATTCCGATTATGCAGGAAGGGAAACACCTGATGGCAAAAAGCCACAGGAAGAATGCCAGACGTGTAAAAACCGCAAATACGTAGATGGTTCTGACGAAGCCAATGTATCTTTTAAAAGTGCAGCACACATATCGCCAGAGAGAGCCAAAGCTGCAGTTGCGGCGCATGAAGGACAGCATGTTGCAAATGCGTTTAAGAAGGCAGCACAGAATAACGGACAGGTGCTGTCAGCGTCTGTGCGTCTTAAGACAGCGATATGCCCGGAATGCGGACGTTCATACATATCAGGCGGAGTTACGAATACACAGATTAAGTATTATAATGAGTCTAATCCATATCAGCAGGATCTTAAGCAGTCAGACGGAATAAAGCTGCGGGGAGCTAATGTTGACTATCAGTTGTAGTTGCGGACAGAGACTTAATAGATAAGATAAGGGCGGTATTATAATGGCATTTGTAAGCATGTTTTTTGTCTTGATAATTGTAATAATAGCATTTATCGGATTCTGCACATTTGTGGGAGCAATCCTGCTTGTCATAAGTGCGGTTAAGCATAGTAGCTACAAGAAAAAGACGTCACAGGGAATACCTGTAAAACGTACATATATAGTGTTAAGGTCGATAGGACTTGTGTGCATGATTCCGCTTATTGCGGCGGTTTCGCTTGTTGTATATTCATTTATCGGTGCCGGAATAAGCTCGTTTGCTGATAAGAATATGAATCTCGGATATAATGTGATGAACGGCAACTATGAGGCTGCAGAGCGCATTTTGAAGAGAGGAGTAACGCCGGACTGTACAAGATACAGCAACAGACATGCCGGGAATGGGGAAGAGACACTTTTGTGTGTACTTGCAGAAAATGGCTTTACTTCGGGAACTGATTCCGCAGGCGATGAGGAAGAAGTACTCCGCATGATGCAGCTGCTTATTGATTATGGAGCTGATTTGGAGTACAGGGCATACGAACATCCAAAAGACAGTGATTTACACAGAATGAATGACTTGTCAGATTATTATATGACAAGTGACAATTGCGGATATACGCCGCTTCTGTATGCTGTATATAATGGAGAGCCTGAGCGTCTCAGACTGCTAGTGGATAATGGGGCGGACATCAATGTAAAGGACTATTGCGGATATAATGCAGTTGCCACAATAGCGGATAACCTGAGTGACAGAACCGGTGCAGATATGCTGGAGTATCTTATTGATAACGGATGCACGGCGGATAATGTCACTAATTTCCGGCAGGACGTTTTGTTCCTGCTTTCAAGAAATAGCAGACAATGCAGCAAAATGACAGATATTATCAATAACAATTACAGATAACTGCCGGATAAGATTTTTAAGTAATTCTTTATACTTACTTAAAAAATATTAAAAAAAATTAAAAAAAGGTGTTGACAAATTAAAAACGAAAGACTATTGTATTACTTAATTCAACAGTCAAATGCGAAGAACAGGACATGACTTCTTCATATCACCGCTTACAGAAAGCCGTTGTTTGTGAGATACGGCAGCAAGGAATGAATGAGCCCTCACCTGCGAGCTGTTTCGGGGAAAGGTTATATTACTGTATACCAAGTAGTCGGAACCGGTACCCATCGTTAACAGGGCATGCCATATAGCCATGATTAATCGTCAGGTTAGTCGGTGAATGTGGCAGGAGAGAGGTCGGAACACCCGGCAAGCAAAGTGGTAACGCGGAAGTAACGATAAGTTTACCTTCGTCTTTGCACATACATCCAATGGATATGTGCATGGACGAAGGTTTTTTTGTTGTTATACATATATGAACCATTAGTGAGCCATTAAGTGTTTGACTGCCAGAATACTATTATATAACAATAGGAGAGAGACATTATGAACACATTAGTAATCGTGCTTATCGCAGCAGTTGTACTTTTTGCAGCTTATGTATTCTACGGCCGCTGGTTAGCAAACAAATGGGGAATTGACCCAAAGGCTCAGACACCTGCTGTTAAGTATAATGACGGCAAAGATTATGTACCAACAAAAGGATGGACAGTATTCAGCCATCAGTTTTCATCTATCGCAGGCGCAGGCCCTGTAACCGGTGCCATTCAGGCAGCAGCATTTGGCTGGTTACCTGTATTACTCTGGATTCTTATCGGCGGCGTATTCTTCGGTGCAGTAACAGACTTCGGTGCTCTGTATGCTTCAGTTAAGAATGAAGGTAAGTCAATGGGTATGATCATTGAGAAGTACATCGGTAAGTTCGGACGTAAGATTTTCTTACTGTTCTGCTGGTTATTCACACTTATCGTTATTGCAGCATTTGCTGATATGGTTGCAGGTACATTTAATGCTTACTCTGTAGCCGGAGGACAGACAACAGTAGTATCAACTAATGGTTCTGCCGGTACTGTTTCTATTATGTTCATGGTATTTGCAGTTGTATTCGGTCTTATCCAGAAGAAGTTCAATCTTTCAGGATGGAAAGAAGCTGTAGTTGGTATTGCATTCATAGTTGCTTCATTTGTAATCGGTAACTTCTGCCCAATCATATTAGGCAAGGAGGCATGGAGCTATATTACATTTGTATATATCTTCTTCGCAGCTGTTATGCCAATGTGGTTAATGAAGCAGCCTCGTGATTATATGACAACATTTATGTTCATTGCCATGATAGTTGGTGCAGCACTTGGACTTGTTGTTGCTCATCCATCTATGAACCTTCCTGTATACACAGGATTCAACAATGCAAAGCTTGGAACAATGTTCCCAATTCTTTTCGTAACTGTTGCATGTGGTGCCGTATCAGGTTTCCACAGCCTTGTATCATCAGGTACATCATCTAAGACAGTTGAGAATGAGAAGGATATGCTTAAGGTTGGCTATGGTGCCATGATACTTGAAAGTTTACTTGCGGTACTTGCTCTTTGTGTAGCAGGTGCAGCCGCAGCAGCAGATGGAACAGCCGCTACAGGTACTCCGTTCCAGATATTCAGCCGTGGTGTAGCAGGTTTCTTTGAAATGTTTGGTGTTCCTGTACATTTTGCTACAGTATTTATGACAATGTGTGTATCTGCACTTGCACTTACATCTCTTGATGCTGTTGCACGTATCGGACGTATGAGCTTCCAGGAACTCTTCAGCGTAGATGATATGGAACATGCGGAAGGATGGAGAAAGCTCCTCTGCAATACATATTTCTCAACAATCGTAACACTTGTATTTGGATTTATCCTTACTAAGATTGGATATGCTAATATCTGGCCACTGTTTGGTTCAGCTAACCAGCTGTTAAGCGCACTTGTACTTCTTACACTTTGCGTATTCCTTAAGGTTACTGGACGCAGCAACAAGATGCTCTTCCCACCACTTATCATTATGCTTTGTGTAACATTTACAGCTCTTGTACAGAGACTTATCGCTATGGTTAAGGCCATCCAGAATGCAGCAGCTGTAACAATTCCTGCAGGTAAGGCAACATGGGGCAGCGTATTCATTGCTAACGGATTACAGCTTATAATCGCAATCCTGCTTATAGTTCTCGGTGTAATCATCGTAGTTAACTCTGTAAAGAGCTATGCTAATAGTGAGAAGAACTCAGAGAAGACAGCAGCATAATTTAACAACACCTTATTGACAAAAAATACTCCGCAAGTTATACTGAACCTAATGTGGCGCAAGCCATTGTGTTAGGAATTTCCGTGAGGGAGTAGTTCGCGTGAGAACGTGATTTGTCAACAGACCCGGTTGTGTAGAATACTTTGTATGATATATAACCTGGCAAATCTTAAAGAATGAGACTCATGTATATTTCGCAGGATGCATAAGTGCATCTGTGTGGAATATGCATGGGTCTATTTTTTTAACTATATATTAATCATACATAAGGAGAGAGAATTATATGACAGATGTGTTAATATCAGTCGGGTTACTTGTGGTTGGATTTGTTTTACTGATTAAAGGTGCTGATTTCTTTGTGGAGGGCAGTTCTTCCGTAGCTAAGATGTTAAAAGTTCCTTCTATTATAATAGGACTTACAATAGTTGCAATGGGAACAAGTCTCCCGGAGTGCGCTGTAAGTATTACGGCGTCACTTACCAATAATAATGCGCTGGCAGTCAGCAATGCTGTTGGATCTAATATATTCAACCTTATGGTTGTCTGTGGATTTTGTGCGCTGTTTAACCCTCTTGCAGTGGACAAGGGTACGCTTAAGAAAGAGTTTCCATTTTCTATAATATGTGCAATGCTGCTGCTTGTGCTTGGTTACATCGGAATGGTGCTTGGAAGAGCGGATGGAATTGTACTTCTTGTGCTTTTTGCCGGATTTATAATCTGGATGGTACGCTCAGCACTCAGGGCCAGAGCAGAGGCTTCAGATGAGGAATATGAGGTGCTTCCTGTCTGGAAATGTATTGTATTTATAATAGGAGGAATAATTGCAATTAAGTTTGGCGGGGATTTTGTCGTTAATGGTGCATCAACAATTGCAGCTAAGATGGGTCTCAGCCAGAATCTGATAGGACTTACTATAGTTGCATGTGGGACAAGCCTTCCGGAACTTGTAACATCTGTTGTTGCCGCTAAGAAGAATGAACTTGATATGGCACTCGGTAATGTTATAGGCTCTAATATATTTAATATTCTTTTTGTACTTGGAATTGCTGCAGCAATGAGCCCAATGGGATTTATTATGGAAAATGTAATCGATATAATAATCCTTATGGTTCTGAGCCTTGTTGTCTGGGGCTTTGCATGGACAAAACAGAAACTTGATAAAAAGGAAGGTATTGCCATGCTTATAATGTATGCGGTATACCTTGTATATATCTGCGTCAGATAGTTTTTTTCAATTATGTATATGCTAATGTCATCAGGAGGTATTTGTATTAATGTACAAATGCCTCTTTTATTTAATTGTGAAATGGGAAAAGTAAGAGTAAAAAGTAAGTATACCAAAATCATCATATGAATTTTATATAAAATAATTAATTTTAAGGTATTGATTTTTTTAAAATTACATATTATATTTGATACATCAGATGAATATGAAGACGTTTATAAGAAAGGTGTATTAAGAGTATTATGGCGAAACAAATAATTAATTCAAAAAAAGCGGTAATGGTAGGATGTGGTTTTGTTGGTTCTGCATCAGTATTTGCTTTAATGCAAAGCGGATTATTTACAGAGATTGTTCTTATTGATGCGGATAAAAATAAGGCAGAGGGTGAAGCGATGGATATTAGTCATGGAGTGCCGTTTGCCAGCCCGATGAAAATATATGCAGGGGATTATGATGATGCGGCTGATGCTGCAATTGTTATAATATCTGCCGGGGCAGGACAAAAGCCCGGTGAGACAAGACTTGACCTTGTAAATAAAAATGTAGCGATATTTAAGTCAATTATTCCTGAGATTGCCAAGAGAAATTTTGCGGGTATTATGCTGGTGGTTGCTAATCCGGTGGATATTCTTACCCAGGTAGCTATAAAGTTATCGGGACTTCCTGAAAACAGAGTTATCGGTTCGGGAACAGTCCTTGACAGTGCAAGATTAAGATACAGGCTCGGTGAGCATTTGTCTGTGGACAGCAGAAGCGTTCATGCATTTATAGTGGGAGAACATGGTGACAGTGAAGTTGTTGCATGGTCATCTGCAAATGTATCGGGTGTTCCGTTGAGTGAAATATGTGAAATGCGTGGACATTATAAGCATAAGAAAAACACGGAAGAAATAGCAGCAGAGGTTAAGAATAGTGCTTATGAAATCATAAACAAAAAGCATGCCACATATTATGGAATTGCAATGTCTGTAAAAAGAATCTGTGAGGTGATTATGCGAGATGAGAAGTCCATTCTGCCTGTATCACACATGATTCATGGCGTATATGATATTGACGGAGTATCGTTAAGTATGCCAGCTAT
>ULXH01054501.1_pt1 | contig 35585 bp, 28 predicted proteins | sample 1961101 | NCBI WGS metagenome assembly ULXH01 (sample SAMEA4835833, study PRJEB28245) | human gut metagenome | biome: gut microbiome; material: fecal sample | place: Denmark | collected 2008 | reverse complement strand
CATGGCATAATGAAGAAATTAAGTAATGCGTCAGCCCTGCGATCGAAGTAAGACGACTTCGTTTAAGATTTTCAGAACTTGACTCACAGGCACCGATTATTGGCAACAAAAAACCTCTCGCAACATGTCAACGACAATGCTGCGAGAGGTTACTCAAAATAATGTGAGGGCTTAAGCCTCTATACTAGATATTCATTATTTCACTTCCACTTCTAACGGAGAAGCCAACTGCTTAGAGAAGTCTTTCAAGTAAGTTGTCCAAGCGTCCATATCTTGTACGCCACCTTTGCTCCATCCGCTACCCCAATAGTAAACGTAAGAGCTATTAGGTTCATAAAGGCTGGTAGCCAATACATGACCGATAGCGTCTTTCTTTGGTTCTGGGAATAGCTGTACGTAAGCTTTCTCAACCTGTTTCGGGAATGCTGCACCTACGTAGATTACGCCATGACCTGCAGTAGCGTTGTTTGTAGAGTCGGCATAAGCGATGAAACGATCGTCAGCATTAAGCACATACCCGTTAGGATTCTGTGAGTGAAGCACGAGTCCTGAAGCCAAAGTTGTAGGATTAGACAATCCGCTGTAAGTTAACACTGTACGGTTAAGGTAAGAACCCTTATCGAGCGAGATAACGCGTGTTTCTACTACAGCTGTATCACCCTTAACCTTCAATGGGTTATAAGTAAGCTTCATAGTGAAACGCAACGGACCGTTGTCAAGAATCTCATAATCCTTAAAGCAGTACGGATAGATAAGTTCTTCGCCATCCATCAGCGCAGAAGCACCACCACCAAGTGTAGGACCTACATTATATACGTCCATACCATTTCCGTGGTCTACGTGATAAGAGATAATCTTACCCAAGCTGTCAGCCTTTTCCTTCTGACCCTCTTTACGCCATACGGCAATCTGAGCACGGGCAGCAGAGTCTAGCTCCATAGCATAACGCTTTTCCACTACCGGATAAGATACGCTCTTAGTAAACACGTCGTATCCATAAGCCTGTTCCTGTCGGCGCTGCAAAGCCGGACCGTATGCACGATAAGCAGCCTTGTCGTTTTCCCACGCAATGTCATCCAAGCGTTCAGGATAGAAACGTCCGCAAGCCACAGTATCCATAGCTTCGGGCTGACCTGCCTTAACGGTATAGCTTGATGTAGCACCCGCTCCTACTGTAGCAGGGAATATCAACATACCATCGTAAGTAAGCTGATAAGGCACCTGAGCTTTAGTAGCCGCATCTACAACCACATACTTCTGACCATCTTTCAAGCTGACTTTCTGCAGCTTTGTAAGAGGCACTTCTACCATTTCACCGTCACGGGCGAAATCGAGTGAGTTGTGTACAGACACAACCACACCCTCTCCGGCAGAACACCCTGCCAACAATGAAGTCAGCATAAGGAGTCCGCCCATTTTTTTAATCATTCTGTCTGAAACTAACATTATACTTTAGAATTAGATTTTGCCTTTTCCACAGCAGTTCTTGTACTTCAATCCGCTACCGCAAGGACATGGATCGTTACGTCCTACTGTCTTCTCTGCACGGTAAGGTTCAGTCTTAGCCTCACGTGTGTCACGGTTGGCAGCTGCCTGCTGAGCTGAATCGGTCAAATCCTGCTTTTCTTCACGATACTGCTGACGTGGTTTTTCTTCTACCGGAGCCTCACGAACTTCTTCGGGTTCCTGTACTGGAATCTGACCACGCATCAATACTGAGATAGTTTCGTTATTGATCTTGCTTACCATGTTATCGAACAAAGTTACAGACTCAAGTTTAAAAATCAACAACGGGTCTTTCTGTTCGTAGCTTGCATTCTGTACAGAGTGCTTCAAATCATCAAGCTCACGCAAGTTTTCTTTCCATGCGTCATCGATGGTGTGCAGCAAGATAGCTTTCTCGAATGCCTTAACGATAGCCTTAGATTCAGTTTCGTAAGCTTCCTTCAGGTTTACAGAGATGTTATACATGCGGCGTCCGTCGGTGATAGGAATCATGATGTTTTCATACATATGACCCTGAGCCTCGTATACCTGCTTGATAACCGGATTGGCAATCTGAGCCATACGTTCAGTCTTACGTTTGAAGAGAGCCATAGCTTCTTGGAATGTCTTCTCTGCCAAGTCTTCTTTACGCTTATCGTTGAATTCTTCTTCAGTGAAAGGAACTTCCATAGCTAATGTCTGAAGAATTTCCATCTTGCAGTCGTTGTAAGTAGGCTGTTCTACCGCATTGGCGCAACGATCCCAAATCATATCTACGATATCCATACCGATACGTTCACCCATCAAGGCGTGACGACGCTTAGTATAGACTACAGTACGCTGCTTGTTCATTACGTCATCGTATTCCAACAAACGCTTACGGATACCGAAGTTGTTTTCTTCTACCTTCTTCTGAGCACGTTCGATAGACTTAGAAATCATGCTGTGTTCTATCATTTCGCCTTCCTTGAATCCCATCTTATCCATCCAATGAGCGAGACGGTCGGATGCGAACAGACGCATCAAGTCGTCTTCCAAAGAAACGAAGAATACTGAAGAACCCGGGTCACCCTGACGTCCGGCACGACCACGCAACTGACGGTCTACACGGCGTGACTCATGACGCTCTGTACCGATGATAGCCAAACCGCCTGCAGCCTTAACTTCAGCACTCAGCTTGATATCGGTACCACGACCTGCCATGTTAGTAGCGATGGTAACGGTCTTGCCTTGTCCAGCCTTAGCTACAATCTCAGCTTCTTTCTGGTGCAACTTAGCGTTCAATACGTTATGTTCAATCTTACGCAATGTAAGCATCTTGCTCAGCATTTCAGAGATTTCTACAGATGTGGTACCAACCAATACCGGACGACCGGCATTTACCATCTTTTCGATTTCTTCGATAACCGCTTTATACTTTTCACGCTTGGTCTTGTATACACGGTCGTTCATATCGATACGGGCAATAGGACGGTTAGTAGGAATAACCACTACATCCAATTTATAGATATCCCAGAATTCACCTGCTTCTGTTTCGGCAGTACCTGTCATACCCGACAACTTATGGTACATACGGAAATAGTTCTGAAGAGTGATAGTAGCGAATGTCTGAGTAGCGGCTTCTACCTTCACTCCTTCTTTCGCTTCTACCGCCTGATGTAAGCCATCGCTCCAACGACGACCATCCATGATACGTCCGGTCTGTTCGTCTACAATCTTAACCTGTCCGTCCATTACCACATAGTCAGTATCCTTTTCGAACATGGTGTAAGCCTTAAGCAACTGATTGATAGTATGTACGCGTTCTGACTTGATAGCATAGTTAGTAAGCAACTCGTCTTTCTTAGCCAACTTTTCTTCATCGGTAAGACCTGTTTCGTTTTCGAGAGCAGAAAGCTGTCCTGCGATATCAGGCAACACGAACAAAGTAGGATCCTGAGAGTTACCTGTAATCAAATCGACACCCTTATCGGTAAGGTCTACGCTCTTCAGCTTTTCGTCGATTACGAAGTACAATGGTTCTACAGCCTCGGGCATACGCTTGTTGTTCTGCTCCATGTAGATTTCTTCGGTCTTCAGCATACCAGCCTTGATACCCGGTTCACTCAAGAACTTGATAAGCGGCTTGTTTTTAGGCAACGCCTTATGGCTACGGTACAAAGCCAAGAATCCGGCTTCTACATCTTCTTTCTTATCAGAATAAATAAGTCTCTTAGCATCGGCCAAGAACTGAGTAGCCAACTTACGCTGTGCTTCTACCAAACGTTCTACCAACGGACGGAGAACTTCGAAAAGCTGTTCGTCACCCTTAGGTACCGGACCAGAGATAATAAGCGGAGTACGAGCATCGTCAATCAACACTGAGTCGACCTCATCGACGATAGCATAGTTATGCTTGCGCTGTACCAAATCTTTCGGGCTACCTGCCATGTTATCACGAAGGTAGTCGAAACCAAATTCGTTGTTAGTACCGAAAGTAATATCGGCCATGTAAGCTCTACGACGGGCGTCAGAGTTAGGCTGATGCTTATCGATACAGTCTACGCTCAATCCGTGGAACATATAAAGAGGACCCATCCATTCAGAGTCACGCTTAGCCAAATAATCGTTGACAGTTACCACATGAACACCGTTTCCTGTCAAGGCATTCAAGAATACAGGCAAGGTAGCCACCAAAGTCTTACCTTCACCAGTCGCCATTTCGGCAATCTTACCCTGATGCAATACGACACCACCAAACAACTGTACATCGTAGTGTACCATGTTCCATTTCATGTCGTTACCGCCTGCTGTCCAATGGTTCTTCCAGATAGCCTTATCGCCATCGATAGAAACGAAATCTTTTCCTTCGCCAGCCAACTGACGGTCGAAATCGGTAGCAGTAACTACAATCTCATCGTTTTCAGACAAACGGCGTGCTGTATCTTTTACGATAGCAAACGCTGTAGGCAACACTTCGTTCAATGCCTTTTCGTACTTGTCGAGTACTTCTTTCTCAAGTTTATCAATCTGAGAGAAGATAGCCTCACGCATTTCGAGTTCGGTGTCTTCGATAGTAGCTTTCAGCTCTTCTATCTTCTTGTTTTCTTCTACAGCCGAATCCTTGATGATTTGCTTCAGCTCTTGTGTTTTGGCACGAAGTTCGTCGTTGCTTAACTTGCTAATTTCGGGATACACGGCTTTAACTTTCTCTACCCACGGCTGAATTTCTTTCATGTCGCGGCTTGCCTTGTTTCCGAAAATCTTGCTTATAAATTCATTAAATCCCATTGTTATTTAGTTTTTATTATTTCAAAATTGATGTTTTTCACACATAATACGCCTATCGAAACCTACAAGATACCGATGTAACCGTTCAGTTATGTCATCAGAATTCTTGTACTTTCGCTATGGAATAACGGCACAAACCGTCGATAAACCCCATAGTACGCATTATACTTTTTAATTTATTTTTGCAAAGATAGAATAATAAGCCGATTATCGTTGCTTAATTCTAAATTTATTTACGAATCCCAGTTAAGGGTGCAGCTGTGGCTGCGTTGGGAGCGCGAATGCGCATGAAATGAGCGATGGTTGGAGCTATGGTAGCTACCTTAACTGGCGTATAAAGGATTTCGGGCTTGATATTGCAGCCCATAAAAATAAGAGGTGCCGATGTATAGACATCGCGTACAACCTGTGAAGTCTGAGTATATTCATCTACAACACTCCATCCGGGCATTACTTCTACGTAAATATCACCCGAGCAATTAACGTTATAGCTGTTCTTTATCTTATCGACGGCAGGAGTCCATGAACCAAGCAACACGCGCTGTGACGAGTAGGCAGAACGAACGCCACTCATCTGCACGATAAAGTCGCATGAGCGGTTAAGTATCTCAGTAAGATTGAGCTTACGATCTTCTATAAGCTTGTGATTAAGATAAATCTGACGGTCGAAATAGGTTTCTACATACTGTCCGGGTCCGTAAATGGCCATCAAGTACATGTTAAGCAAGGCTCCACAACGCTTGATGTGGAATTCACCACCAGGAATGCGATACTGCTGAGGGTCTTTAGGGTCGCCATCAGCATATCCTGTAGAAGTAATAACGAAAAGGGTATTACCCAAACCTACCTTACGGTCTATCAAATCGATCAAATCGCCAATGGTATTATCCAGACGTACGTATACGTCTTGTATCTCCATTGACAGCTCGCTGTTAGGACGATGATCGTAATTACCAGCGTAGTACGACAGTGTAAGCAGGTCGGGCACATTATCCTTTCCTATCTGAGTCTGTGTAAGACATGCGTTTACCAAACGGTTCACCTCATCGTTTACGTACGGACTGGTTTTGAACTTACGATACTTATCCATTCTCTCATCAGAGAAATTATGCTTGAAGGTAAGTTGCTTCGACTCAGAGGTCATGTATCTATAAGAAGTGACCACAAGATAAGGTCCCCAAGTCATGTTTCCGATACGGAAATCGAGCCCTTCTCTATCGTTATAAGATGTAACCCACTGCGGGAAGTTGCCGTAATAAGTAGAACCGCACCACTTACCGTTCTCATCGTTCAGCCAGAAAGCTCCTTTCGAAGCATGTCCAGCGGCGAGAACCGCCATTTCGCGAGTCGGAGCGATAGAATACGCCTCTGCTTCACCGCAAGTAGCCACCATCAATTCGTCTGACAATGTAGAAACAGTAAGGCGAGCTGGAGAAGTGCTTTCTGAAGTATAGATACCCATAAAAGCAGAATCGTCTACAGCCTTGATGATACGAAGCGATGAACGGTCCATCCAATTGTTGCCCACGATACCATTATAATAAGGTGTAGCTCCAGTATAAATAGATGCGACAGCCGACGAACGGTCTACATTGATGAAATCGTATTCGGCGTTATAATAAATACGTCCTTCTTTAAGCAGCTTCTTGAACCCACGCTCGCCATACAAAGCAGAAAACGCCTCCATATAGTCTGCACGGAACTGATCAATGGTCAGCCCTACAACTAAACGTGGTGTGGTGGAAGTCTGGGCTTGCAAACCTACCAAGACAAAAGCGGCAATTAAAGATGTAAGTATACGTTCTTTCATTTTCTTTTTCTACAAACTAATATATGGCCTGCATAGTGCACCAGCAAACCGAGCGCCAAAGGTAATACCGATAAATTAATTTTTTGCCCGCAAATGGGGATTATACATATAAAAAGTGTTAAACACACGGCAAAAATCCAATATACGCTGGCGCTTTTACGCTTAATTCCCGCAGAAACTATCCACGGAAGACATAAAAGAGGCAACGGATTGAAGAGAACAATCAGCCAATTCGAATCAACTGTGGGATGAACAGAGAAGAAAAAGAGGAAGGCTATAATACAGCCTGCCACACCTTGAGCTACACCTAATATTATATCAAGCCACCAATATATGGAATCGTGTGCATATTGCCAATACACCAAAAAGAGGCAGATAGCGAGAAATAAAATGGAACACATCATGGGCGACAAGACAAAGCCAGGTTCCGACGAAGAATCTTCGGCCTCTATCGCCTTAAACTCCGTCGACACCAGCGGACGCTTCACTCCCTTTGAGTCTACAATGAAAGCTCTTTGAGCATAGCTACGCATATAAAAAGGAGCGAACATCTGCAAACGCTTCCCTATCGTACGGTCGGCCGCAGCACCTAAACAGAGGTCGATGCCTAACTCATCCCAATCGGAATTACGGGTGTATTCATGAACTATCGAACGGAAAGTACGGCCTGGGAATGAATCAGGATACACTACATTACCATCAATAGCCTGTTCTATACGGTCGCGAGCGCGAGAGGTACAATTATCATAGAAGTAATTATAGCGGTATACCCTATTCTGCGGTTTATAATTCTCTTCTAGCAGATACAACAATTTCTGATTTTCTCGTTCTGTAAGATTCAGCACCTGCTGATACACATCAGAGCCGCGCATGGCATACTCTGCCTCGAAATACTCGTACGGGATAACACCCAACTGATAATCGGTCTCGCCCTTCACAAAGCGCATCACGAAGTTCGGTGTGTTAAAGCTGAACAAACCATAATTGAACACTACGTCTACCCCACGGGTATAATTTTCATAACGGATAGCAGTATGACCAAACAATGAATAAATCTCCTGTCCAGGAGCACAAGTCATAAAGCTAAAACGGATACTATCGCGCTGTTCCTGCCCATGAACCATAGATGGAAAGCAAAGCAGAAGCGACAATAGTAAGAAAATACGAAATTGTTTCAACATAATTGGTTTATTAAAATAGAGCGAGCGTTATTCTAATACAAAAGTAAAGCGAATTATTGATACCCGCTAAAGAAATTCGGTGTTTTATTACATTCCTATCTTTTTTTTATTTTACTTTGCATCCGAAAAAATAAACAAAGAAGTGAATTTAGTCATTGATATAGGCAACACGATTGCAAAAATCGCTGTGTTCGAGAACAAAGAGGTGATAGAGGTCATTCGTGGCTCGAACCATTCGCTTGACTGCTTAGCCATGCTCTGCAACAAATACCCCATTAAAAGAGGTATAATAGCATCTGTCATAACACTAAGCGACACGATTAGACGTCAGCTCAGCAAACTCGACTTCCCCGTAATGGAACTAACATACCAAACCCCCGTCCCTATACAAAACATGTATAAATCACCCAAGACATTGGGTATGGACAGACTTGCCGCAGTAGTAGGAGCCAACTATCTGCTGCCCGACAAGAATTTGTTGGTGATAGACGCAGGCACGGCCGTCACCTACGAGTTCATCGACAAGGACGGACGCTACTGGGGAGGCAATATATCTCCGGGCATTTACACACGGTTCAAAGCCCTGAGCGCATGCTGCGACCAGCTGCCGTTGATAGAGAAAAAAGGTGAGTTACCAGACTTCGGATACGACACTACCACAGCCATCCGTTCTGGTGTAATTAAGGGAATGCAATTCGAAATTGCCGGCTATATACGCCAAATGCATAAGAAACACCCCGATCTTTTGGTTTTTTTAACTGGAGGAGATAAATTTTCTTTTGATTCCAACTTAAAAAGTATCATCTTTGCAGATAGATTTTTAGTATTAAAAGGTTTAAACAGAATATTAGATTATAATGTTAAGTAACAAAAAAGTTCTTATTAGCGCCATGATGATGGCTGGAGCACTTACCGCAAACGCCCAATCTGGCACTAACTCTCCTTATACAAGATACGGATTAGGAGACTTGGCTGGTCGTGGCTTTGCTGGTCACGCCGCAATGGGCGGTGTTGGCTACGGAGTGCGAAACAGCAACCAAGTCAACCTCATTAACCCGGCTGCTATTTCAAGCGTAGATTCACTGTCGTTCATGTTTGACGTAGGCATGAGTCTGCGAAGCTCGAACTACAAGGAAAACGGAATTAAGAACAATGCTAAAAATTCAAGCTTCGATTATATAGCTATGCAGTTCCGCCTGCACAAACGTTTGGGTATAGCCTTAAGTTTCACTCCTTATTCTACTACAGGATACAACTTCAACTCAACTACACCTATTTCTTATAAGGACGGAACATCTGCAGGATCTACCACTAATACATTTTATGGAGATGGAGGATTGCAACAGTTTTCTGTCGGTTTAGGATTCAAAGTCCTCAAAAACTTATCGGTAGGTGTAAACGCAGGATATATGTATGGTTCTATCGATTATCAGGCAGCTACTTCGCCGTCGTCTTCTAGCGACCAGACTATTAATTACCGCAACTTGTCGGTTAATAGCTATAACGCCAACTTCGGTATACAGTATACTCAGCAACTGAACAAAAACGACAATTTGACAGTGGGCTTGGTGTATGGATTAGGGCATAAGCTTAACTCTACCTACACTACAGGTACTCAGGTGACCGATAATTCAAGCTTTGTCCAGACAAATGAGAACAAAGAGGAAGACGGTTTTGGCATACCGCACACATTCGGCGTAGGTTTGGCGTATAACAAGAAGAAAAACCTGACAGTAGGATTAGATTACACCCTCGAAAAATGGTCGAAAGTTAAATACAACGGACTCGATAACCAATACAACGATATGTCGAAAGTTTCGGCAGGTATAGAATATACACCTAATACATTAGGCAGAAACTACCTGAAACGCATAAGCTACCGCGCCGGTGTATACTATAACAACTCTTACCTAAAGCTTCCTACATGCGACGGTCCTAAGGAATTAGGCGTAAGCGCAGGTTTCGGATTGCCTCTGCACTTGTTCCAGCGTAACACTATGCTGAACATTACAGGTCAATACGTTCATCTGAAACCCTCTGTAAGCAACATGCTCTCTGAAAACAGATTCGTCATCAAACTCGGATTGACATTCAATGAGCATTGGTTTATGAAATGGAAAGTCAACTAATAAAAACTATAAATTTATATACGATGAAGATGAAGATGGTTACAATGTTGTGCGCACTTTCATTGGGCACAACAGCAGTTTTTGCTCAAAAAGGAGTAGAAGACGGTTCACGTTTCGGACACGGTGAAGACAGCCTCCGTTGTCTGCAGAACATCAGTATTTATACTGAGTATGTTAAGACTAACAATTTCAAAGATGCATACACTCCGTGGAAGGCAGTGTTTACAGAAGCTCCTATCGCTCAGGTAGGTACTTACGTTAACGGTGCTAAAATCTTGAGAGGTCTTATCGCATCATCAAAAGATGCCGCTCAGCAGAAAAAATACCTCGACGAATTGATGGGTGTACACGATCAGCGTATCAAGTACTTGGACGCTCTGAATGGATTGGTTAGAAACCCGACTACCAAAGGTTCTATAGTAGGTATGAAGTCTCACGACTACATTATCTTCTCTGGAAAGAATGTAGACGTAAACAAGGCATACGAACTGACTAAAGAAGCTATCGACTTGGAAAAAGAAAACGCTGATTACTTCACATTCCAGGATATGATGGATATGTCTGCTCGTAAACTGAAAATCGACAACAATCATAAAGAACAGTTCATCCAGGACTACTTGGCAGTATCTGGTTACGCAGACGCAGCTTACAAAGCAGCAACTAAAGAAAAAGCAAAAGCAGCGTTGAAGGCAGCTAAAGACAATGTTGACGCTTACTTCATCAACAGTGGTACAGCTACTTGCGAAAACTTGCAGGCTATCTATGGTCCGAAGGTTGCTCAGAACAAGACAAACTTGGATTATCTGAAACAAGTTATCTCTGTAATGCAGCTCTTGAAATGTACTAATGAAGAAGCTTACTTCGAAGCATCAGAAGCAGCTCACGCTATTGAACCTACAGCAGCTACTGCAGCAGGATGTGGTTATATGTACTACAAGAAAGGCAACATTGATAAGAGCGTAGAATACTTTGATCAGGCTATCCAGTTGGAACAAGATCCTGAAAAGAAAGCAGAATACTGCTACAACACTGCAGTTGTATTGTTCAGCAAAAAGCAGTTGAGCAAGGCTAAACAGTACTGCCACAAAGCTATCTCTATCAACGATCATTATGGTAAACCATATATCTTGATTGCTCAGATGTATGCATCAAGCCCTAACTGGAGTGACGAAGCAGCTTTGAACAAATGTACTTACTTCGCTGTAATCGACAAATTGCAGAAAGCTAAATCAGTAGATCCTAGCGTAGCAGAAGAAGCAAACAAATTAATCGGTTCTTACGCCGGACATACACCTAAAGACGAAGATTTGTTCTTCCTTGGTTTGAAGAAAGGTAACTCTGTAACTATCGGTGGATGGATTGGCGAGACTACTACTATCAGATAATAATCTATAGCAAAATCTCATGTCTGAAAGACAAACAAACAAAAGATTTATTATAAACTTAAGCATAACAGTTGCCATCTGGGCAACTGTTATGCTTATTTTGCTACCATCGTGCAGCAAGAAAAAAGAGCTGGCAGCAGCTGTCGGCCAAGATGATTCAATCCCTGATATGAGAAGCACAGGAGTCACTACCCTTATCTCCGATTCAGGACTAATCAGATATAAAATAATAACAGCCGAATGGCTGGTATATAATCAGGTGGACACTCCTTTCTGGGCGTTCGAAAAAGGTATTTATCTGGAAAAGTTCGATACCCTATTTCATATCGACGCCAGCATAAAGGCAGACACCGCTTATTATTACGAACCAAAGAAATTATGGGAACTACGTGGCAACGTACATATACGCAGCCAGCGAGGTGATAAATTCGATACCGAACTATTATACTGGAACCAACAGAAAGAAAAGATTTATTCCGACAAATTCATCAGAATAGAACAGCCTGACCAAGTCCTTACAGGATACGGATTCGAATCGAACCAACAAATGACCGAGTATCAGATTTATAACAATACGGGCGTTTTCACTGTAGAAGACACCGGAATGCCTGACTCGACCACAACAAAATAGAAAATTCAACACACTACATATTATGACTTTAGCTATAGAATTGATTTTATCAATGGTTTTTTCAGCATTCTTCTCAGGAATGGAAATAGCCTTTGTGTCATCAAATAAGCTGCGGTTTGAAATGGGAAAGAACAGTAGCTTTTCAGCCCATATACTTTCTATATTCTACCGAAACCAGAACAACTTTATATCTACCATGCTGGTTGGAAACAATATAGCACTGGTAATCTATGGTATATGGATGGCGCAACTGATAGAGAAACACCTATTGGGCGGATTTGAAATCAATAATGCCCTACTGGTGTTTATAGAGACTATTCTTTCTACGGCTATCATATTGGTTACGGGAGAATTTATGCCCAAAACCTTATTTAAGATAAATCCAAACGGCATACTGAAAGTGTTCGCCATCCCGGCTTTTCTGTGCTATGTCATCTTATTCCCTATCAGCAGATTTGCCTCGTTACTGTCAGAAGGCATTCTACGTCTCACCGGTACCAAAATCAACAAAGAAGCTACCAACAAGGCATTTACTAAAGTAGACCTTGACTACTTCATTCAAAGCAGTATCGAAGAGTCGAAGAACGAAGAAAGTCTGGATACAGAAGTTAAGATATTCAGAAACGCACTCGATTTCTCTAACATAAAAGTGAGAGACTGCATGATTCCACGTACAGAAATCATCGCCATAGAGATTAATGCGGAACTTAGCGAACTGAAGGAACAATTCATAGAAAACGGTATCAGCAAGGTGATTGTGTATAAAGATAACATAGACAACGTTGTAGGTTATATCCATTCTTCCGAACTGTTTAAACCTATATCCGACTGGAAAAAGAATATCAGAACCATTCCTATCGTACCAGAAACCATGGGAGCACATAAGCTGATGAAGATACTTATGCAGCAAAAACGCTCGCTGGCAGTAGTGGTAGATGAGTTCGGAGGAACATCGGGCATCGTGTCGATGGAAGACCTTGTAGAAGAAATCCTAGGAGACATAGAAGACGAGCACGACACTAACTCAACCATCGCCAAGAAGATTAGCGACAACGAGTATATTCTATCGGGCCGAATGGAAATAGAAAAGGCCAACGAAGATTTCAATCTTGACTTACCAGAAAGCGATGATTATCAAACCATCGGCGGATTGATATTACACGAATATCAAAGCTTTCCTAAAGTACATGAACTGATTACGATTGATAATTTCCAATTCAGAATCATAAAAGTAACGGCTACGAAGATAGAATTAGTCAAGTTGAAAGTGAATAATTAGCAAGTTTTTTGAGGAAAAGAAGATGTCTTTATGACATTTTTTGTATCTTCGTGCGCTAAAGTAGAAAACAATAAACAAAAATAATAACTTTAAATGGCAACTTTACAGAAAATTAGAAGCAAAGGACCATTATTGGTCATTGTTATCGGTCTTGCCCTATTCGCATTTATTGCCGGAGATGCATGGAAAGTGCTTCAGCCGCACCAGGGAAAACAAGACGTAGGAGAAGTTAACGGAAAAGCACTTTCAGCTCAGGATTTCCAGCAAATGGTAGAAGAGCTTAGCGACGTTATCAAATTAACAAACAACCTCCAGTCACTGAATGACGAACAGCTTACTTCACTCAGAGATCAGGTATGGAACACATATGTAACTAACCAGTTGATTGCAGGAGAAGCTGAAAAATTGGGATTGAAAGTTACAGACAAAGAAATCCAGACTGTTATCGAAGAAGGTACAAACCCACTGCTTATGCAGACTCCGTTCCGCAACCCGCAGACTGGCGCTTTCGATAAGGATATGCTGAAGAAATTCTTGGCAGACTACGCTAACATGGACGCTACTAAGATGTCGGCTGAATATGCAGAATACTACCATAGAATGGGTAACTTCTGGAAATTCATTGAAAAGACATTGAAACAGTCTTTGTTGGTTGAAAAATATCAGAACCTGATTTCTAAGTCATTCATTTCTAACCCTGTTGCTGCAGAAGACGCATTCAACGGACGTACTGAAGAATCAGACATCCTTTTGGCTGGCGTTCCTTACTCTTCTATCAGCGACTCTACAGTTACTGTTTCTGACAGCGAAATCAAGGACTTGTACAACCAAAGAAAAGAATCTTTCAAGCAGGAAATCGAAACTCGCGACATCAAGTTTGTTGATGTTCATGTAGTTCCTTCTGCTGCCGACCGCGAAAACGTTCAGAAAGAAGTTACTGAATCTGCAAACCAATTGGCTAGCACAACTTCAGACTACGCTGCATTCGTTCGTTCTGCAGGTTCTTCAATTCTTTATTCTGACGTTCCTGCCGGAAAGACTATCTTCCCTGCCGATGTAGCAGCTCGTTTGGATTCTGTAGGCATCAACGAAGTATACGGTCCTTACTACAGCCAGAGCGACGACTCTTACAACGCATTCAAGATTATCGCTAAGACTACTGCTCCAGACTCTATTCAGTTCCGTCAGATTCAGGTAATGGGTGAAACAGAAGAAAAGACAGCTTCTTTGGCCGACAGTATCTACAACGCTATCAAGGGTGGAGCTAACTTCGCTGAAGTAGCTAAGATTTACGGTCAGACTGGCGAAAGCGATTGGGTTAACGCTCAGGGATGGGAAGGTCAAGCTATCAACGCTGACATGCTTCCTTACGTTAACGCCTTGACTACTCAGGATGTAAACGCTTTGACAAACTTGAAAATCGGCCAAGGCAACATCATCTTGCAGGTTACTGCTAAGAAAGCTATGAAGACTAAATATAAAGTAGCTATCGTTAAGCGTCCGGTAGAGTTCAGCAAAGAAACATATAACCAAGCTTACAACAAGTTCAGCCAGTTTGTTGCTCAGAGCACTACACTCGAAAGCCTTGAAAAGAATGCAGAAGAAGCAGGTTACACTGTTACTCCAAGATCTGACTTCCGTAGCGACGAACATTATGTAGGTGGAATCAAGTCAACTCGCGAAGCTCTGAAATGGGTGTTCGACGCAAAACCAGGCAACGTATCTCCGTTGTACGAATGTGGCGAAAACGACCACCTGTTGGTTGTAGCTCTCGAAGCTGTTAACCCGAAAGGTTATGTAAACGTTAAGAAAGTAGCCGACATGTTGAAACTTGAACTTATCCGCGACAAGAAAGCAGAAAAGATCATGGCTGATATGAAGGGATTCAACTCTTTGGATCAGGTGAAAGGTATGAAAAACGCAGTGAGCGACACTGTTAAACACGTAACTTTCGCAGCTCCTACTTTCGTATCTGTAACACGCTCTAGCGAACCTGCAGTAAGCGCATGCGCTTCTAAGACAGCAGTCAACAAGGTTTCTGCTCCTATCAAGGGTATGGGTGGTGTATTCATGATTCAGGTTTACAACAAGAATAAGAGCGAAGAGAAATTCGACGCAAAACAGGAAGAAGCTACTCTGTCTAACATGGCAGCACGCTATGCAGGACAGTGCATCTACGAATTGCGCGAAAAAGCAAAAGTAAAAGATCAGCGTTACTTGTTCTTCTAATAAGAAACAAACACACTACTATATTTTAAAATCTCCTTTCCCTATCATCACGGGAAGGGAGATTTTTTTGCCCTTATTTGCCGATGCAGAAAGTTTACTTCCACACGCAAGAAATGTAATAAGCATAGCTCTACAGCATCTTCTTGAAAGGTACTAAAAAGAATGTGAATAGTAAGTATGCAATATGCGAATTGCATGTTTGCAATATGCGAATGGTAAGTCTGCAATTCGCATTCTTTTCCCACGTTTAGAAAGCCATTTTCTATGCATCCTGATTTTTACAATTCCTCTACTGCAACATAAATCTGATAACGAGTTTCCTCTGAAACCGGAGTAAGCGATAAGTAGCCATTCTGAATCTTACCCCCAATAACTTGCAGCGGATGACGCTCAATCATATCACGATGAAAACTCTGAGCCTCGCCATCAGTGCGATAATACTCCACGCAATACGTACCCTTAGAAGCGGAATCTACAAAGCGGTTACAAAACAGACGAGACACCACACCCATATTCATGCGCAGATTCACCTCAACCAACGGATGAAGCTTGTATCCGCCATCTGCATCACGGCAAACCATCATGTCAACACCGAAGTAACCGCTGTAAGCGTATGCCACATTGTCAGAGAAGTAACGCAGTAACGCCTCACGCGTCATGCGCAACGTATCTGTAGAGACGAAAGAACATATTCGTTCTTCTACAGCAGCATCAGATACCAAAAGATTACCTTTATAATTCCCATGCGAATCGGTTTCAAATAGAGAATAACCTACAAAACTCACCGCTCCACCCTCAGAACGGAACTCCATAGCGAAATCGCACACCTTATTATATAGAGGCTCCGCCATGATGCAGCTTTGCGTACGCAGGGTACGAAGAATCCAACCTTCAGCCGATGAAGTAAGCCCGGCTAACGACAGTTTCATCAGCCCTCTTCCACTGCCCGACCACGGTGTTTTAAGTACCACCTGCTCATGACGATGCATGAAATCTACAACTTGAGTTAACGAATCGCACACCTGCGACAGTCCGCACGTCTGCTGTATATGACACAACTGCTTTAACAAACCAGCGTAATGGTTCCTGCCCGACAAAGCACGATAACGCGACAGCCACTCGTCCGACGGAAGATTTTCATCACCCACCCCATTATCGCGAAGCGTTGCGACCAATGCCGGGTTCCATCCCCACGGAGAATAAGGCTCATCAAGAAACCTATCAGTTATACCCACGTTTACGCCTAAAGCCGACACATCAGCACAGGTAACAAAATCAGCAACCAAGGCGGCATCATTTACCTTCACAAAATCGCCATCCCCGGCAATCCAAAACGGAAGCAGCTCCAAATCGGAAGCCATTTTCACAATACCAGCCGGCGATTTATAGTAAGGAGAAAACGTGGCCAAAGCCATATCATTGTCAGGATTAAATAAGAATACAGAACCAGACATAATTTTTATCATTAGTGCAGAACAAAGTTAGAACAAAAAATAATATTTTGCCAACTCCAGTTTGCAAATTAATGAAGTCTTTGTATATTTGCATCGACGAAAATAAAAATCATGGAAGCTTTTTACAGAACACACAGCTACTTGGTAGAACATACAAATGCCCCTGTCAGACGAGATTTAATGGATGAAATAGATTGGAGCCATCGCCTGATTGGTATCAAAGGGACACGTGGAGTGGGAAAAACAACTTTCCTTTTACAATATGCAAAAGAAAAGTTCGGTCTTGACCGCTCATGCCTGTTTGTCAACATGAATAATTTTTATTTTTCGCAAAACAGCCTGGTAGATTTCGCCGGAGAATTCGTTAAGCGAGGCGGTAAAGTCTTGCTGATAGACCAAGTATTCAAGCTTCCACACTGGAGTCACGACCTGCGTACTTGTTATGAGCGCTACCCTAATCTGAAAATAGTTTTTACCGGATCGTCGGTAATGAGACTTAAAGATGAAAATCCTGAACTTAACGGGATAGTACATTCTTACAACTTGAGAGGATTTTCGTTCCGCGAATTCCTAAACCTGCAAACAGGTAATCATTTCAGTTCTTATACCCTCGAAGAAATTCTGGAGAATCATGAGCATATCGCCAAGACGATACTGCCTCACATCAATCCACTGAATTATTTTCAAGACTATATCCACCACGGTTTTTACCCGTTCTTCCTAGAGAAAAGAAACTTCTCTGAGAACCTGCTAAAGACCATGAACATGATGATAGAAGTGGATATTCTGTTAATTAAACAAATTGAATTGAAATATCTTTCAAAGATAAAAAAATTACTATATTTGTTGGCGGTAGACGGACCGGTAGCTCCTAACGTGAGCCAGTTGGCCACTGATATCAAGACATCGCGTGCCACAGTAATGAATTACATCAAATATCTGGCCGACGCGCGACTGATAAACATGGTTTATCCAAATGGAGAATTATTCCCCAAAAAACCTTCAAAGATTATGATGCACAACACCAACCTGATGTACAGCATATATCCGGTAAAGGTGGAAGAACAGGATGTGCTTGAAACATTTTTCGTGAACTCACTGTGGAAAGACCATAAAGTAAACAAAGGCGAGAAAGGGACCTCTTTCTTAGTAGACAGCGACCTCCATTTCAGAATATGCGCTGCCGGATGCAAGGTAAAGGGCAACCCCAACGTATTTTACGCCACACATAAAATCGAAATAGGCTACGGAAATCAGATTCCGTTGTGGCTGTTCGGTTTCTTGTATTAATATAATATTGACATTAAAACATTTTATTATTATCTAATATAATTAGTAATTGTATGACTAAACAAAAAAAATTCATCACTTGTGATGGTAACGAAGCTGCTGCACATATATCTTATATGTTCACAGAAGTAGCTGCTATCTACCCCATCACTCCGTCGTCTACTATGGCAGAACACGTAGACGAATGGGCTGCCGCAGGTCGTAAAAACATCTTCGGCGAAACTGTTTTGGTACAAGAAATGCAGTCTGAAGGTGGTGCAGCAGGTGCTGTACACGGTTCACTTCAGGCAGGTGCATTAACAACTACTTATACAGCATCACAGGGTCTTTTGCTGATGATTCCTAATATGTACAAGATTGCCGGTGAGTTCTTGCCATGCGTATTCCACGTATCAGCTCGTACTTTGGCTTCTCATGCATTGTGTATCTTCGGTGACCACCAAGACGTTATGTCTACTCGCCAAACAGGTTTCGCTATGTTGTGCGAAGGATCTGTACAGGAAGTGATGGACTTGGCTGGTGTAGCTCACTTGGCTACTATCAAGTCTCGCGTTCCATTCGTAAACTTCTTCGACGGTTTCCGTACTTCTCATGAAATCCAGAAGATCGAAAAGATTGAAAACGAAGACCTCGCTCCGCTTATCGATCAGGAAGCTTTGAAGGAATTCCGTGAACGTGCACTGTCTCCTAACCACCCTGTAATGCGTGGTATGGCAGAAAACCCGGATCACTTCTTCCAGCACAGAGAATCATGCAACAACTTCTACGATGCAGTTCCGCAGATTGTAGAAGACTACATGAAAGAAATCAACAAGATCACAGGCCGCAACTACGGTTTGTTCGATTACTATGGTGCAGAAGACGCAGAACATGTAATCATCGCTATGGGTTCTGTAACAGAAGCTATCCGCGAAGTTATCGACCACTTGACAGCTCAGGGCAAGAAAGTTGGTTTGGTTGCAGTTCACTTGTATCGTCCGTTCTCTGCTAAGCACTTCATGGCTGCAGTTCCTAAAACTGCTAAGATCATCACTGTACTTGACCGTACTAAGGAACCGGGTGCAAACGGCGAACCTTTGTATCTTGATGTTAAAGACTGCTTCTACGGCGTAGAAAACGCTCCGGTTATCGTAGGCGGACGTTATGGTTTGGGTTCTAAGGATACTACTCCTGCTCAGATTATCGCAGTTTACAAGAACATGGAATTGACAGAACCTAAGAACCACTTCACTGTAGGTATCGTTGATGACGTTACATTTACTTCACTTCCTCAGGAAGCAGAAATCGCAGTAGGTGGCGAAGGTATGTTCGAAGCTAAGTTCTTCGGTCTTGGTGCCGACGGTACTGTAGGTGCTAACAAGAACTCAGTTAAGATTATCGGTGACAACACTGACAAGCACTGCCAGGCTTACTTCTCTTACGACTCTAAGAAGTCAGGAGGTTTCACTTGCTCTCACTTGCGTTTCGGTGATACTCCTATCCGTTCTACATATTTGGTAAACACTCCGAACTTCGTAGCTTGCCACGTACAGGCATACTTGCACATGTACGATGTAACTCGCGGTTTGCGCGACAACGGTTCATTCTTGCTGAACACTATCTGGGAAGGTGAAGAATTGGCTAAGAACTTGCCTAACAAGGTTAAGAAATATTTCGCAAAACACAATATCACTGTATACTACATCAACGCAACTCAGATTGCTCAGGAAATTGGTTTGGGTAACCGTACCAACACTATCCTTCAGAGCGCATTCTTCCGTATCACTGGCGTTATTCCAGTAGACTTGGCTGTAGAACAGATGAAGAAGTTCATCGTTAAGTCTTACGGTAAGAAGGGTGAAGACGTTGTAAACAAGAACTACGCTGCAGTAGATCGCGGTGGCGAATACAAACAATTGACTATCGATCCTGAATGGGTTAACTTGCCAGATGATCCTAAAGCTGAAAACAACGATCCAGCTTTCATCAACGAAGTAGTTCGTCCTATCAACGGTCAGGATGGTGACTTGTTGCCAGTATCAGCATTCAAGGGTATCGAAGACGGTACTTGGTATGCAGGTACAGCTAAGTTCGAAAAACGTGGTGTTGCCGCATTCGTTCCTGAATGGAATCCTGAAAACTGTATCCAGTGTAACAAGTGTGCTTACGTTTGTCCTCACGCTGCTATCCGTCCGTTCGTATTGAACGCTGAAGAACAGCAGGGCGCTAACTTCGCATCACTTAAGGCTGTAGGAAAACAGTTCGACGGCATGACATTCCGTATGCAGGTAGACGTTATGGACTGCTTGGGTTGCGGTAACTGTGTTGACGTATGTCCGGGTAATCCTAAGAAGGGTGGCAAGGCATTGTCTATGCAGCACTTGGAAAGCCAGTTGGCTGAAGCTGCAAACTGGGATTACTGCGTAGAACACGTTTCTTCTAAGCAGAACTTGGTAGACATCAAGTCTAACGTTAAGAACTCTCAGTTCGCTACTCCGTTGTTCGAGTTCTCTGGAGCTTGCTCTGGTTGTGGTGAAACTCCGTACGTTAAGTTGATTTCTCAGTTGTTTGGTGACCGTGAAATGGTTGCTAACGCTACTGGATGTTCTTCTATCTACTCTGGTTCAGTTCCTTCTACTCCTTATACTACAAACGAAAAGGGTCAGGGTCCTGCTTGGGCTAACTCATTGTTCGAAGACTTCTGCGAATTCGGTCTTGGTATGGAACTCGCAAACAAGAAGTTGCGTAACCGTTTGGAAGAAGCTATGAAGGGTGCTATCGAAGCAGAAGGTACTCCTGCTGAATACAAAGAAGCATTCCAGGAATGGATTGACGGTCGCAACGATGCTGACAAGAGCAAGGCTGCTGCTGAAAAAATCGTTCCATTGGTAGAGGCTGCAAAAGACAAGTGCGGATTCTGCAAGACTATCGATGAATTCAAAGACTACTTGGTAAAACGCTCACAGTGGATTATCGGTGGTGACGGTGCTTCTTACGATATCGGTTACGGAGGTTTGGATCACGTTATCGCTTCTGGCGAAGATGTAAACATCTTGGTTCTTGATACCGAAGTTTACTCTAACACTGGTGGTCAGGCTTCTAAGGCTACTCCTCTTGGTGCTATCGCTAAGTTCGCTGCTTCTGGTAAGCGCGTACGTAAGAAAGATATGGGTATGATCGCTACTACTTACGGTTACGTATACGTAGCTCAGATCGCAATGGGTGCTGACCAGGCTCAGACTTTGAAGGCCATCCGCGAAGCTGAAGCATATCCTGGACCATCATTGGTTATCGCTTACGCTCCATGTATCAACCACGGTTTGAAAGCTGGTATGGGTAAATCTCAGGCTGAAGAGGCTAAGGCTGTAGAATGTGGTTACTGGCACTTGTGGCGCTTCAACCCGCTGTTGGAAGCAGAAGGAAAGAACCCGTTCTCACTCGACTCTAAGGCTCCTAACTGGGATAACTTCCAGGATTACCTGAAGGGTGAAGTTCGTTTCGCTTCTGTAGCAAAACAGTATCCTACTCAGGCTGCTGAATTGTTCCAGGCATGTCAGGATATGGCTAAGAAACGTTATGATTCTTACCTGCGTATGGCTGCTATGGATTGGAGCGACGAAAAAGAAGCTTAATATAATAAGCGTATAACGCTTCATAATTATAAAGGAGATAAATGCCTTATGGTGTTTATCTCCTTTTTTTATTTTCATTATTCAATTATTTGGTCTATATTTATAGCACGATATTAATCATAATAAAACGGGTACTATGAGCAATTTATTCAGAAAGTGGATCAAATTTGAGATTTTGTCATCTTTATTCGGGTCATTCTTCGCCTTTTTGTGGATGTTCAGAAACGATGATGATGATGATTAAACCGTGAGGATTATATACGAATAATGCAAACTAAAACAATTATATAACGAAAATGAATAACGAAAATACTCAAACAGCAGACGGCAAAGCTAAGTTTCAAGAGGCTACCATAGCGCCGATGCATACGTGCGAACATATAGTAAACCGTACAATGGTAAACATGTTCGGGTGCGGACGCTCGGTATCGGCGCATATAGAGCGTAAAAAGAGCAAGTTGGATTACCGCTTGCCTCAGGCTCTTACAGAAGAAGAGATAAAGCGTGTAGAAGACACGGTGAACGAGGTTATAAGTCGACATCTGCCTGTAACAGCCGAATATATCCCTATAGAAGAGGCGGCTAAAGGGTTTGACTTGAGCCGACTGCCCGACGGTGCTTCAGATACGGTGCGTGTGGTTAAAGTTGGCGATTATGATGATTGTCTATGCATCGGTCAGCATGTAGAGAACACTTCAGAAATTGGAACTTTCAAAATCATCAGCTACGATTATGCAGATGGCATATTCCGTATGAGATTCAAGCTGCTGTAAACCACACACAAAGGAATAACAGTTACACCATATTGGCGATGGTGTATATAAATAAACGACGAAGGTGTATCACAACTAAACTAATGCGGCCTGAAAGTCCGCAAACTCCCCATTTACGGATAGTTATAGTTACGATACGCCTTCGCTATTTTCAAATGATATAAGTTACTGTCAGAGTTTCTTCAACTCCTGATAAAGTCTCTGCACCGGAAGACCCATCACATTATAGAACGAGCCGTTCATTCCGGTTACACCTACGTAACCTATCCACTCCTGAACACCGTACGCTCCGGCCTTGTCGAACGGACGATACTTCTCTACGTAAAAACTTATTTCTTCGTCGGTCAGCTGGTCGAAGGTGACCTCTGTAACAGCCGCAAAACTCTTCTGGAACTGTGCGGTTGTAAGGCAAACTCCCGTTATCACCAGATGAGTACGACCCGCCAACTTTCTCAGCATGGCATAAGCCTCGGCCTCATCAGCCGGCTTTCCTAAAACCTCGCCATCTATGCAAACCACCGTATCGGCAGTAATAATCAGCTCATCTTCTGCTATAGACTTACGGTAAGCCTCAGCCTTTTCGCGAGCTATGTATACAGGCACCTCTTCTGTAGGCAAGGTGTCGGGATACGTCTCGTCAATTCCGGGCATCACCTTTACCTCATATTCCAAGCCCAAGCCAGAGAGCAACTCCTTTCGGCGCGGAGAGTTGGATGCCAATATAACTTTGTATTTCTTTAAATTATCAAGCATTTCACTGTCTTTTTAAAATCCGGTTCTTACCATCCGAAAGCGTCCTCGTGCGACATCCATCTTTCCTGAGCACGAAGCACCTGTTCTACTACATCGCGTCCGCATCCGTAGCCACCGTTGCGATGAGAGACATAGCGGCAGATAGCCTTTATCTCGGGAGCAGCATCAGCAGGACAGCATGGCAAACCCACCAAGCGGAGCACTTCATAATCGGGGATATCATCGCCCATGTAAAGCACCTCCTCAGGATTCAACTGGTACTTCTCCATAAAATGATCGAACTCGTGTGTCTTTACAGCAGCACCTAAGTACACATCCTTTATGCCCAAGCCTTCATAACGCTTGCGCACCGCCTCTGTACGGCCTCCGGTGATAATGGCCACATGCAGTCCGCATTTCACTGCGAGCTGCAGGGCGTATCCGTCTTTAATGTTCACGGTACGCATGGGCTCACCGTTAGGATGAAGGGTAATGGTTTCGGCACTAAGCACACCATCCACGTCGAAAATCAACGCTTTTATCTTTGTCAAATCGTAATCTATCATATTCTGAACTTATTTCTTGTCAAACGAATGTATATCTCGGCTTATCAAACGATACAGTTCCGCCAGTTCCGGCTCAGCAGAAAGCATAGCGAGATGCGAATCCATAATCGCTTTGTCATTACGCACGGCGGGACCTGTCTGCGCTTCTACCGGAGGCAACTGATGTACTTTTCGTGCTGTCTCGTCAATGAGGGGAAGCATCGCCTCGAATGGCAGACCGTGCTCGGCCAACAAATGTGCTGCCACGGCATACATGTGGTTGGCAAAGTTGCACGAGAACACCGCCGCTATATGCAGGTATTTACGCTGAGCCGAAGTGGCTTGATACACCTTGCTTCCAAAACCAGAAGCCAATGCTATAAGCAAATCTACATCTTCAGGGCACGAAGCCTCAACAAAGAACGAAACGGTAGAGAAATCAACCTCACGAGTCTTGCTGAATGTCTGCATCGGATAAAGCACCCCATATCGGCGTGTCAGTCCGCTCCATACATCTATGCTTACACTGCCTGCCGTATGAACAAAGAGCGCATCAGCGTTTCGGGCGGTAAGCTGCGGAAGCAGAGATGCCAACGCATCGTCTTTTACCGATACGATATATAATGTAGCGTCGGGCAACACCTCAGCGATAGAGGTAGTAAAACGGCAGCCCAACTTATCGGCCAAAGCACGTGCCGACTCCTCTGTACGGCTATATACCTGCATCACGTCATGACCCGACTTCTGCAACGCCATGCCAAGATGAGTAGCTACATTGCCAGCACCTATCAAAACAATTTTTTCCATAATCTATATTATATCAACGCGAAGAAAGCCAATACAGCAATATGCCTATCAGCAGCAATGCCACCGGAAGCAAGTAGCCAGACATATGCCCTAAAAGAGAGACTACCAACCCGATATTCTGTATCAACCAAATACCAGCCAAAACAATGCCGACCGACTTATCTGACTTAAACCATAAAAAGACGATGGCGGCGTATAGCAGCATGGTATCTTTCTGCATAACCCATGGCAACCCCAGCGAGTTGAAACCCACCAGACGGTCGATGAGATAAAGTACCCCCATCAGCGCCAAAAACACAGCCGTAGCCCTATAAGTATCTTTATGATTCGATGCACTTGCCGCCACGGTTACTCTCCCCCGTTATATTTATTGATATGCACTTTCTCCCACTGCAGATGAGCCTCGTCGAACGGCTTACGTTCCATTCCCTTATGTCCCACAGCAATGATAGACAACACCTGAAGCTGAAGAGGAATATCGAGCACGTCATGCACGTATTCATTAGCCGGCACGCCGTCTGCCCCGAAGCGTTCGCGCACCTGAATCCAGCAACTGCCCAATCCCATATCTTCTGCCTGCAACTGTATCATGATGGAAGCTACAGAAGCGTCTTCTATCCACACATCGCTAGCCAACGGATCGGCCAACACCACGATGGCAAGCGGAGCGTCTTTCAGGAACGAAGCACCAGCCTCCTTGCAACGCGACAACTTATCGAGCGTTTCCTTATCATCGACTACCACGAACTGCCAACAATTGCTGCGCTTTGACGAAGGCGACATAAGAGCAGCCTTGAGCAAGAGCACCACCTCATCTTGTGTAAGCTCCTTATCGGTAAACTTACGCATACTGCGGCGCTGTTTTATCAAATCACTAAAACTATTCATAATCAATTCTGTTACTTTTTTCAGTACAAATATAATTTTATTCGACGTAATGCTCAAAAAAAAACATATATTTGCGAAAAAGACAACGCATACCACCCCACGCGCAGCTTCTTTATACTGCGGTCCCGATCGGAATAAATTATTTAAAGAGGTATTATTATGATTATCCGCCTTACTACATACAAGCGTTCTAAAGACATCCCGCCACTGCCCGGAAACGATGTGTTCCACTCTACCGCATTGTTTCAGATATTCGAGCAGACATCGGGCTACTCTCCTACGCTGTTGGTGGCCAGCGACAACGGCACTCCTATAGCCAAGATGCTATGTATTACACGCCGCAGTTTCCGCCTCCCTACCCTGGCCGACAGAACGTATGTCTACGGTGTAGGCGAATACTTCTTGCCAACTTCGCCCGACGACGCTCCAAACAAACGGAAAATAGAACAAGAGCAAATCTTCAACGAGATGCTGACGTATCTTACTCAGAAACTCGACGTTCATGCCTTTACTCTGGAGTTCCGAAATATAGAAGAACCGTTGTTCGGCTACCGCTATTTCAGAGAGAACGGTTACTTCCCGATGCGCTGGCTCAGAGTTCGAAATTCCATCCATCACAACGCCATAGACAAGTGGATGAGCAACTCGCGCAAGCGGCAAATTCAGCGTGGGCTGAAAAACGGTTCCGTAATCAGTATAGCGCAGACGCGCGACGAGGTAACGGAGTTCTTCACCATGCTGAAGAAGTACTATAGTTCGAAAATCAATCACCACCTGCCCGACCTGAAGTTTTTCATCAGTCTATTAGAGCACCCTGAGGGAGAACGCTTCGGTAAAATCTACTTGGTTAAGCTGAAAGACAAGATAATAGGCGGCTCGGTATGCCTCTTCTCAAAAGACACCAGTTACCTGATGTTCTCTGCCGGACTGCGTAAGAGTTATCCGCTGAATTATCCAGGCGTATTATGTATATGGGATGCCATGACCGACGCTCGTCAGCGTGGATTTGAGCACTTTGAGTTCATCGATGCCGGACTACCGTTCGCCAACTACGGCTACCGCGACTTCATCCTTCGGTTTGGCGGAAAACAGATGAGCACCCGCCGCTGGTACAAGCTCCGCTGGAACTGGCTGAACAAGCTTCTTATTAAAATCTACGTATAACCGCATACATTGTCTATGATGCACGGCGTACAAATCATTGCGATGGTTCAAATGAATCATTGCGATGATTGAATCGAAACATTGCGATGGTTCAAATGAATCATCGCAATAAAAAAACTACAACTAAAGACTTCCCTTTCAAAGAAATGCTTAACTTTGGGCTTCTGTAAAAACAGACATTCCTTAGGCTAACACATATGCTAGAAAACCAAATCAGTGTCATTAAAACATCTATTGATTCTATTTCCGCCTATATGACACAGGCAAATAAAGGAAAGAAGATTGCAGAACTTTCAAAACAGTTAAATGATTTGAGAGCTTCGGCTACAACCATCTTAGTTTGTGGTGAATTCAAACGAGGCAAATCTACATTCATAAACGCCCTCATCGGACGTAATATATGCCCTACAGATGTTGACATCTGTACATCTGTGGTATCAATCATAAAATATGGAGTAAAAGAAAAAGCCACCCGCGTATATGGTGATTTCTCGAATCTGAAATCAGAGGTTGTTCCTTTTGACAGCATTGAAGAATACACCGTTGGTACCGCCGAAGAAATAGGCAACACCATTTGCATGGAATTAGAATTACCACTCGACGAACTCAAAAAAGGGTTAATCATCATTGACACTCCGGGAGTTGGCGGACTAGACCCTAGGCATGCTATGCTAACAAACTACTTCCTTCCGCAAGCCGATATTACATTGTTCATGACCGATGTAAATGAACCCCTTACCACAACTGAGTTGAAATTCTATAAAGACAAAGTTCTGCAATATGCCAAACGCAGTGCAATTATAGTCAACAAGGCAGATTTAAAAGACAATGATTCTGTTGAAGAAATAAGAAAAGACACTATCAATAAAGTGTCTACTTATACTCAAGTAAGCGCCGACTCACTAAATGTCATTTCAGCATCAGCGGCAGACTGTATTCGTGAAGAAGAAGGATTAGGTAATTTCGACAAAGTAAGAGACCTCATCGGCAAATTAGTCTGTGACTATAAAGCTGGATTGCTAAGAGGAATCAGAGACGACCTGTCTGAACAGTTAGATTTGATAATCACCCCATTACAACTACAAATTTCACAGATAGAAAGCCCAGACGTTGACCTGATAAAAGAATTGACTCAAAAAAAATCGGAAATAGAGACTAAGATTGCCGATTTGAGCAACCCTGCTTCAACCTTTAGGGTTTCAGTCTCAAAAAAAATAGCGTCAGAACATGAGCAAATCATCAATTGGCTGAATGAAGCCAGTATTGACCTTTCATCATCAGGACTCACCACTCTATTGAAAAACGAAAAGTCAAAAACTGATAATGGCGGCGAATGGCTTGGTCAGCAAATTAACGATGCCATGGAATCTATGGGGTCTGAAATAGCATTAAAACTCAATAAAGCATTCGAGAATGTCGCGAAGATGCCCGAGTTTGAAGGACTATTGAACTATACCGCAAAACAATTCACCGGAAAGGTAGTAACAAAAAACATTGAGAATTCTACCCCTGTGTATAAAAGAATTCTGTCAAGTACACCAGGATGGGGAGTGGCGATGATAAGCGGCGTAGTACTCCAAGCAATCCCCATCGTTAACATTATAGCACCTATTGCTTTGGGTATATATACAGGCTACAAAAACCAGAAAGACGTTGTTAATACCCAACAAGAATCTCAGCTAAGACAATTATACCAACCACAGATAGCAGCCGCCACCCAAAACATGAGAAATTATGTTGAAAGCAGATTCTCAGAATTCCAGAGCGAGTGGATAAGTGTAATTTCGGGCAGAGCACAAGACTATAAAGAATGCATACAGTCGTCCATTATGCAAATTCAGCAGTTAAAACAGCAGATAAATCTTGCGGTAAACAAAAAGGTTTCATTGCAGAATCAATTGAACCCACTTACAAAAGCAAAGAAAAACATTGACGACCTAGTTATATAGCGATGGAAGATATATACGACACTCAAAGTATGGCAAAAGGACTGCATGGTATTATGCAAATGATATCATGCAGCTCATTGAACGCTCTGTATAATAAACTGGAGGATGCCGTAAAGAGAATAGATGAGCCTATGCAGTTGGCTATTATAGGCAAGATAAGCTCATCTAAATCGACTTTGGTAAATGCCATATTGGGTAAGAATGAAATAATGGCTACTGGCCAGAAGGAAGTAACATACAATGTAGGCTGGCTTAAATATGGTAATCCAGATTCTGACATTATAATTCATCACAAAGACAACTCCCCAGCTATACGTAAAAGTCCTAAGGAGTTTGCCATGTGGTCTACAGAAAGCCATAATTCCGAAATTGACAACATCAGCTATATAGAGATATTTGACGATGCTGAGATTTTAAAAGAAATCAACATCATCGACACTCCGGGACTAGATGCCCTGAGAGGAAAAGACTCGCAAAACACACTCGACTTTATACAGAAAGTGCGTCCTGATGCTGTAATTATGCTTTTTACACATTCAGTATCCGAAAATGTACTCGATATAGTTCGTCAATATAATGCCGGCAGCTCTTTTAATCCACTGAATGCAATTGGAGTATTGGCGAAAATAGACGTACTGTGGCAGGAAACTTTAGATAGAGATAAAACCGCTTTGCAAATTGGTGAACGGCTAACAAAGAACAAGATAAAGAAAGACCCTTCGCTTCAAAAAACGCTGTTCAACATCTTTCCAATATCCGCTTTGCAATTTCTAGCCTCATCAACATTGGACGAAGCTACGTTTGCAGAGCTAGTAAATCTCTCAAAGAGTGATGACGCTGTACTTAAAAAGGCCTTCAATTCTGCAACGAATTTCTTGAAACCAGAGGTAGACCTTAACGTAGAAGTGACTCAAAGGAAACTCATTATCGAAAAGATTGGACTATATGGCGCTTATTTAATCGTAAAATCATTAAAGAGCGAAGAAGTATCAGATGTACAATCCGCCCGCCGCTTATTATGGAAAGAAAGTGGTGCCCAAGGATTCATGAAAGTCCTTCATAATCACTTCGGGATGAGAGCGAAACTTATAAAGATGGAGAGTGTTTATCAGAGCATACAGCAAACCATTATGACTTTGAGAGGTCAAATAAAAGATACGACATCTTTACAAGTACTGTCGAAAATTGAGCAACGGATTTCAGAGTTGTTCTCTTGTCTTGTGCATGAGCATAAAGAATATGACTTGCTGTATAAACTGTACAACAATGAAATTATAATCAGCGACAGCGATAAACGTGAGTTTTTCTCATTGTGCGGAGAATATGGAAGTTCGGCATTAGAAAGGCTTGGACTGACATCCATATCTACAGCACAAGATTTAATAGACAAGGCTCTTGAACGCGAGAAGTATTGGAGAAAGCAGGTAGCTTTAGAGCCAGACCCAGAAGAAAGAGAATGGATGAATATTATTCTAACCTCTTATTCTCGGCTTCGCCATAAGTTACAATTGATGAAATATCAATATGAGCAATCTAAAGCCTTTTTATTTAATGAATAATTAGATATCAAGAAACTACGAGCCACAAAAACTCTCAACAAATAGTGACAATTATGAAATGTAAGAAATGTAATTCAGAAAATCCAGATAATGCATTATTCTGTAGAGTATGCGGAAATAAGTTAAATGAAAATTCAAAAAGTCCATTTTATGGTCTCTTCAACGTTTTGTTTTGGATAGGTCTTATTATTTCAATATACTGCCTAATAAGTGTTGTTGTCCCAATAGAAAGTTATCACCAGTACCCTGATGGTACCCAATCTCTCTATTGTAGTGATTTCCTTGGTCTTAACAGTGATGGCAAAAGCTATTATATGGAGGAATGGGAGTATGCCCTTGCTATCTCAACTTTTATAACGGCTATATTATTCAGCATAAGGAGTAAAACTAAGAAATAAAGAGAAATATAAACCTTCATGAAAACGAGCTTAAACAACAATTGGGTATGTATAGACTTCGGCACATGCAACACCGCCGCCGCTATACAGATTGACGGCAAACCACATGTCGTTACGTATGGCAATACCCAATTTTTCCCTACTATAGCCTGCGTACTACCCAACAAAGACATACAAGTATGCCAAAACGCAGAACCATTAAGGCTTAAATTGCCCGAAAGCTTCAAGCAAGAGTTCAAATTAAACATTGCAGAACAGATTGATTTGAATGGTATTCAGTATGTTGACATTGTGCGTGAAATTCTGAAGCATGTAAAAGAGTGTTCAGAGATTGAGAATAACAATCAAGTCTGTGATTCTGTTATCTTAACCATACCTGCTATATATACAGAGAGCGACCGCCGCATTGACATAATGCGAGAAGCTGCTATAGAGGCTGGATTTACCAATGTGGAATTCATGTCAGAGCCACAAGCCGCAGCCCGACATTACGCATATATCATGGGAGCGAAAAATACAGGAATCTCTCTAATCTATGATTTAGGTGGAGGAACCTTCGACCCTGCCCTCTTGGATATGTCGAATGCTAAAGAGCCGAAGCTGATAGGTAACGAAAGTGGTGTTAAGTGTGGCGGACAATTTTTTGACTCCGCTATATACAAACATATCTTCAATGAATGCCAGAACATGGGAAGCCCGTTATTAAAAGAAGACAAATTAGACGATTACGCAGCTTGCAAAAGGCTAAAAGAAACTCTATCCCTTCATGAAAAAGCTTCGCAGTTATTCTCAAATGGAATGGCGGTATCATTAAGCAGAGCGAAGTTTAATGAACTCATCCAAGATAAAATTGCTCTAACATTAAAGGCATGTGACACTATGATTCATACCGCCGGAAGGAATTGGTCGGATATTAATCAGGTGTTATTCGTTGGAGGTTCTACCGCTATCCCATTAATTCGTGAGATGTTAGAAAAGCATCTTGTTTCACACAATGCCCAGAATGTAAAAATAATAAGAAACACTACTGGGGTTAAAGGTGCTTACGACCATAATTTCGCTACATGTCTTGGCGGTATAACATCGAAATTATTACCGCCACCTCCACCGCCTGAGCCAATAGCGCGATTATTCACCAACGGTGAAGCCCTTCAACTTAAAGAAGGAATAAACACTTTTGGACGCAGCAATACTATGGATTTTCATTTTGATGATCCATCTATGAGCAGAAATCATTTTTCAATTACCGTTACCAAAAACGCTTATGGAAAATGGAGCTATACTATCACAACATGCAGTAACACTAAAGCAACAATATTAAACAATATAGAACCATTAGATTTGCAAAACTATCCTATATCCAGAAAAAGTGCCGAACTACAGGACGGATGGACTATAAGGGCAGGACATACATCTTTCCAATTCAGAAAGTAAACTATAAGTGAAAGAAAAGAATCGAATAATGGAATCTATAACTATAAATATAAGAACATGCAAATAAATGGTTATACATTAATTGAGCCTCCATATAAAGGTGGAATGGCACTGGTTTATAAAGGTCAGAAAGGAGGCTTTTCGAGAGCGTTCAAATTTGTACGCCTAGATAAAGCTGCCAATACTCCTAAACTTGTGCAACAATTCTTAAAAGAGATTCGACTGCAAACCACGCTCGATCATCCGAATATTATAAAAATACTAGATGCTTATCCGCATCAGCAGCCAAATGGAATTTCATTTACAGTTTTGGAAATGGAATGGTTAAACGGTCTCGACCTTCAACGATATATTGAACAAAAGGCAAAAAGAGGACTTGATGAGACAACCATAAAAAAAATAGCCTTTCAAATTCTTGATGGCCTTCAGTATGCACATAACCATAACATACTCCATCTAGACATTAAACCAAGTAATCTATTCCTGACACGAGACGGCTATATCAAAATCATAGACTTTGGTATAGCAAGAGTGGTTGGCGAAAACGCATCTATCGTAAATGGAGCAGAGAAACTGACCCTGACCACAGAGACTGGTGAATCTACTTTTAAGGGAACTTTGGCTTACGCTTCACCTGAACAACAAGTGGGCGCGAAATTGAGTTACACATCGGATATATATTCTTTTGGCAAAGTACTTCACTTCTTAAGTACAGGAAGTACAGACCCGTCTGATGAGGTGAAATCGCCTAAACTCGCTGCTATTATAACGAAATGTACTATGCAAAACCCGAAGCATAGATACCAAACGTGTAAAGAAGTAAAAGAGGCTTTTGAAGAAACAGAAAAGCCAAAACTAAAAAGATGCATAAATCCGCAATGCGGTAAAATGATTCCTGTCACAGTTAAGTTTTGCCCTGAATGCGGAACGGAGCAAATAGCTAAGCCAAAGGAAAAATGCAATAAATGCGGAAACATTCGCGTAGACAATGCAATATATTGTGATAGATGCGGACATAAGTTTGGTGAGCCGTGGCCTCCAGTAAAGTCTCCATCGCCACTGAAATGGTTGTGCAAATCATGTCAGAATTCATGGGTTGATCCTGAAATTGATAACAAAACCAGCCATTGCCCTTATTGCGGTTCTACTAATATTATAAAAGTTTGATTATGAAAATCTGTAAAAATTGTAAGACAAAGAATAACGACAACGCTAAATTCTGTCGTTCATGTGGGAGTGCTTTAGAGGAGAATTCTAAAGGAGAGACAATGGGAGCGATAGTGTTTTGGACAATACTCATTGGAGGAGCTGTAGTTTGCGGTATTTTAGGCATTCCGTTTATTGCAACTGTCATAATATCAATTGTTCTTGCCGGCTTAGGCATATTGGCGTATAGTTTTTTCGACAAATAAAGAATAGATCATGAAGATATGTAATAATTGTAAGACAAAGAATGATGATGCTGCAAAGTTTTGCCGTTCGTGCGGTAAATTACTTGATGTTCAAGAAGAGTTTGCATCAACGAAAACTGAATCAACAAACAGTGGTAGTTCATCAATAGTAACAACAATAATAATATACATTGTCGTCTTGGCTGGTTGCGTTTTCGCTATTTCATGTGGTGCTCCAAGGATTCTAACTATAGCAATTGGTGCAACGTGTGCTTCAGGGTTAACAAAAGCCTTTAAAAACTGACACGCCATCGCTATAATTATGGAAGAGTATCGTCTTCTGTTAGGTCCTAAAAAAATTATCAATCACAGTTGTCACTAAAAAAATAGATAATATGATTTGCATTAAGTCAATTAGTGGTTTTTCAAAACAGGGAAAACGCGAGAATAATGAGGACTATGTGCTATTTAAAGAAAAGCACGATCCTAATAGCCGATTTATCATTCTATGCGATGGAATGGGAGGACATGGACATGGAGAAATAGCAAGTCAAACAGTTGCCGACGCTGTTTTTGGGTTCTTAAAGAACTTAGGAAAAGAAAAATATGAGGCTCAGGATCTTCAAGATGCTCTTGATGCAGCATTATCAACGCTAACCGCAGCTGATATATATAATGACAAAAAATCAATGGGGACTACATTGGTTGTCGTTGTCATAAACAGAATGAACATTCTTATAGGTCATGTTGGCGATAGCCGTTGTTATTTGTTTGATGAGAATGGCTTAAAGAAGTTCAGAACAAAAGACCATTCTAAAGTTGCCGAAGCTATTGACGCAGAAATACTGACAGAAGAAGAAGCTTTCGATAATCCCCATAAGAATTTGTTGACACGATGCGTCATGTCCGGCAAAGACAATGTAATAATAGACGTAGACGACTTGATAATCGAAGACAATTATAGGCTACTCTTATGTTCAGACGGCGTAACCGATGCCATGCGAGACAAAGAAATAGAAGAGTGCATGATAAATCGTGATATAGAAGGAGCGTTGGAAATAATCGATTCTATATGTAGCGAAAAGTCAAACGATAATTATTCTGCAATTCTCGTAGATTTCTCCCAAGATGAGACAAATCAAACCCATCAAAGCAACAGTAATGCCACTACCGATAATAATCAAACAGAGGAAACAATTACCTGCTTGTCTTGTGGAGCAACAAACGATAAAAACGCAAAATTCTGCAGGAAATGCGGTGCCGAGCTTGGTATAAAGATAAAAGAGAAAACAACAGAGAATTTACCTAAAAGAGAGGAGCCAAAAGGAAACAAATTGGCCACGCTACTAAAAAAGTTCTTCCCTTTTATATTCTTTCTACTGGGCGTTATATCAATGGCAAGTTACTATAAGACATCAAATAATATAGAACAAAAGAAATTATTATCAGAACTTACCTCTCTACAGGCAAAAGACATATACAGAATGCAACAATTTGATGAATTCATATCAGATATTTGCGCTATAGATTCTACTGGGATAAATAAAGACAGTGTTCTTAGAAAGGACACTATTTTGGAATTGTATAAAAAGTTTCGCAACGAGCATTTTCAACAATAAGATAACTAATACACAAGTATAGAAAAAAGCGGGATAAGCAGGAATTAAAATAACTTTTAAAATAAGTAATATGGCAGATTTAGAACTTAATGGTATAATTGGAGATTTCAACAATCCAACTCAAGAACTTAATGGTATAATTGGAGATTTCAACAATCCAACTCAGCAAGCATACGGTGATACTTGCGCCATCAAATCTCAGCAATTGATTCTTAACGATTTCGGTATTCCCGTAACCGAAGATCAGTGCGTACAATATTCCATTGAGCATGGATGGTATACAAACGATGGTTCTGGCACAAGAATGATTGACATAGGCAAACTTCTTTGCGATGCAGGAGTGCCTTGTACCCAAACCGATGGTGCAAATGTTTACGATTTGGCTAACCAGTTGGCTCAGGGACATAAGATTATTGTCACTGTAGATAGTGGAGAACTTTGGGATAACTCTATATGGGATTGGCTAAAGGATATTTTCTTTGGCGACACACCCGATCATGCACTTATCGTTGCTGGTATAGACATGACCGACCCTGACAATCCTATGGTAATCGTCACTGATCCCGGTAATG
>ULXH01015473.1_pt1 | contig 35809 bp, 30 predicted proteins | sample 1961101 | NCBI WGS metagenome assembly ULXH01 (sample SAMEA4835833, study PRJEB28245) | human gut metagenome | biome: gut microbiome; material: fecal sample | place: Denmark | collected 2008 | reverse complement strand
CCACCACCTGTAATCACATCTTCTGCAAGTGTTCCTCCAACTATAAGAACAGCTGCTACAGTTCCCCAAAATTGTATCTCTTGTGATGGTTGATATTGCGGAACATATACATAGTTATCATCTTTCTCTTCTTCAGGAACCGGCACTGGTACTTCATCTGGTTGTTTTTTCTTGAAACTATATACTATAAGTCCATTATTCATATTCCATAAGTTTGCCTATATTTTGGTTATACAAATGAAAATACACAGTTCCTTCTCTCCCCCTTTTCTATCAAATTGACTTGTACAAAAACACTACTATTGTATGATATAATTCGTTATATTTCAATAATTTTCCACCTCTTTTATATCTTTTGCACTTTTGCAAAAAACGCAGTAACATCGTCATTATAACCGACAATGTATTAAAAGCATTTCATCCAGTTCCAATTGCCATTTTTATAATTTGTTATTAGTTGCCACCAGATTTTCTTTCCCTTGTATTTTTCCTTATGAGGGTTCGTAATCAAGGGTAAAATGATATAACACGATACAAGATGTGATGGAGAGAACACCAATGAAAAGTTTAGCATTTTCATTGGATTAACGAGTTTTCCATAACAAAATATAACAGTTATTAAATGCTATAGATTTCGTCATTTGAGAACTTAAATTTGCATAATAAATATAACCAAGGGCAATTCCTGATTCGGAACTGCCCTTTTGTTTTAACCTAATACCTTTTTAGCCGTATCTACGCTTTCCTTAGCATCTCTGCAATAGTAGTCAGCGCCGATTTTCATAGCATATTCTTCCGTAAGTACAGCACCGCCGACAAAAATTACGCATTTACTGCTTCCGTCGGGATTCTGTAATTCTTTTGTTTCTCTTACAAGTTTGATTGTATCTTCCATACTCTTAAGGGTAGTTGTCATAAGAGCAGACAAACCAATCATCTTTATATCCTGCTCAATTGCAGTATCGACAACAAGTTGAGGGTCAACATCTTTGCCAAGGTCAACAACCGTATACCCGTAGTTGTCAAGCAATACTTTTACAATGTTCTTTCCTATGTCGTGAATATCACCCTTAACGGTTGCAACTATGATTTTGCCCTTGCTTACGGTTTCTCCGCTTGTTTTGGAAATATGTGATTTAATTACATCAAAGCAAGCCTGTGCGGCATTTGCACTCTGAATAAGCTGCGGTAAAAAGATTTTGTTCTTTTCAAAGCCCTCTCCCACCTTATCAAGAGCAGGAATAAGCATTTCGTTTACTATTTTCATTGCGTCGCCTGTTTCAGCAAGCATTTTTTCGGTAAGCAACGCACCTTCTTTTTTCAAGCCGTTGAAAACAGCGGTCATAATATCCAAATCGGATGCGGCAGAATTATTATTTGCGGCAGGTGCTTGTACCGCATCGTTATATGCGGCAATAAAATCCATAGAGTTTTTATCAATACCGTCAAGCACACGGTATGCTCTTACCGCACCCGTAATAGAATCAATATTCGGGTTAATAATCGGTAAGTCAAGTCCCTCTTCAAGAGCCATAGTAAGGAAAGTTCTTGTAACAAGGTCACGATTCGGAAGTCCGAATGAAATATTTGAAACACCGAGACAGGTTTTACAGCCAAGTTCGGTTTTTACTCTGTGCAAAGCATTAAGCGTCTGTCTGCAGGCAGACTGTTCGGCAGAAACCGTCATTGTAAGGCAGTCGATAAACACATCTCTTCTGTCAATGCCGATTGCCTCTGCCCTCTCTACAATTCTTTTTGCAATTTCAAATCTGCCCTCCGCTGTCTTTGGAATACCGTTTTCGTCAAGTGTAAGACCGACAACGCAAGCACCGTATTTTTTAACAAGCGGTAAAACCGTGCTAAGGCTTTTTTCCTCACCGTTTACCGAGTTTACAATCGGTCTGCCGTTATAAGCACGAAGTCCTGCTTCAAGTACATCGGGTTTGGTAGAGTCAATCTGCAGAGGTGCATCGCAAACACTCTGAATTGCTTTGAGCACACGCACCATCATCTGCTTTTCGTCAATTTCGGGATGACCTACATTGACATCAAGAATTTCCGCACCTGCGCCCGTCTGACTAAGTGCCTGTGTAAGAATGTAATCAATATTATTATCAACAAGTGCCTGTTTAAACAGCTTTTTGCCTGTAGGGTTAATTCTTTCGCCGATAATTCTCGGATGATTAACTTCAACAACAGAACTTGCACTGCATACTATTGTATCAACTTGACTTTTTGACGGCTGATATTTTTTATCTGCAAGAGCGTCTTTAAGAGCCTTTATATATTCGGGATTTGTACCGCAGCAGCCGCCGAGAACTTTAACACCGTACTTTAACAGTGACAGAGATGACTTTGCAAAATCATCGGGCATAACATCGTATTCATTGGTGTTAGGGTCCGGCAAACCTGCATTCGGCTTAATTACAATAGGAAGATTTGTGTACTTGGAAATCTCACTTACAATCGGCTCAAGATCATCAGGTCCAAGCGAGCAGTTTACGCCGAGAGCATCAACGCCGAGATTTTCCATAGTTACGGCAAAAGCAGACGGCAATGTGCCTGTAAAAGTACGCATATTACGCTCAAATGTCATAGTGGTGAATATTGGCTTGTCGCTGTTCTCCTTTGCGGCAAGTACAGCGGCCTTAAGTTCATAAAGATCCGTCATGGTTTCAAAAACTATAACATCAGCGTCTTTACCTGCAAGGATAAGCTGTTTGTAATATTCATAAGCCTGTTCAAAAGTAAGCGAACCCGCAGGTTCGAGCAACTGACCGATTGAACCGATGTCAAGGGCAACAAGCGCTCTGTCGCCGACAGCGTTTTTAGCAATGCTGATACCTGCTCCTACAATTTCTTCAACACTGTAGCCGCATCCCTCAAGTTTGTACGCATTCGCACCAAAGGTGTTTGCATAAACAACATCTGCGCCCGCATCTACATAAGCTTTATGAAATGACGCAATAAGTTCGGGATGTGTAATATTAAGCGTTTCGGGCACTTCGTCATACTGTACACCGCTTTTTTGAATCATAGTGCCTGTCGCACCGTCAAGTATAATAAATTCTTTTTCCTTTAATAATTCTCTAAACCCCACAATGAAGTCCCTTTCTCCTGAATTTACAGGTTTCTCTCATATTACAAATGGCACAGCCACGCTTTTTTCTTTCTATAGGATTTTTTGAAAGTCCCAGCACCGCCGTAACAGACTTTGTCGGTGTAAGCAAAAAGTTATCGTTTGTGCAAAGTCCTATTTTCTTTGGCGCATCAAGCATTTGCAAAATTATTTTTTGCAATTCAATAGGATAATCTCCGTAGCCCGGGCTGAATCGGAATGTCATATTATAATCGCTGTATTTTTCCGCAATTATCTTGTCAAAAGCATTGCAGACCTGCTCCACGGCAACACTTGCAAGGCTGTCCATTACCACAGCACGGGCCATATCGGAAATCTGCGAAATTCTGATGAGTTTGTCCACCTCTGAACCGACGGTGGCGCACATAACAATAGCTTTTTCACAACCGTTTAAGTGTGATTCTATATCTTTTCCGCCCATAATCTGCGGGCACGGCAAATTCTTTTCTACATAAAGATATTTTGGCGACGCTTTTTCAAGCACAGCCTTTTCGCATTCATCCATCAGTACATCCATTCGGTAATTAAGCCTGATTCCCGCTCCTCCGAGATAACGCACTGCCTCGTTTCTGTTAAGTTTTTCTAATTCTATCATAGTATAACCCCTATACATTCAATGCAATCGGATTTATTTTTAAATACTGCAAATCATTTAATAAAAACTCTCTGTTAAATCATAAATTCAAAACCGCCGCATAGCTATACTTTATTATTGTAACACACAAAACATAATAAAACAATACGGGTATTTATTTTTTAAATCAATCTTAAAGAAGCCGCAAAAGCGGCTCATTTGCTTAAAAAGTTGCATTTTTTCTTAAAGTATGTTATGATAAAAATGTATAAATATGTACCGAAAGGAATCAATACACTATGAAATACAACAGAATTAAAAAAACTTTGTGCCTTATTGCGGCACTTGCACTTATTCCTGCATTTGCAGTCGGTTGCTCAAACGATAAAAGAGAATCCGAAAATTCAAAAGCAACAGAAGCAACTCCCGCTGCCGTTGCCACAATTGACGAAGCAAAAGTCGGACAGCCTGCCGTATCCGCACTTGAAGATATGGGCATTGTTCCGTCAACCGTAGGTATTAATCCTTCTATAAATCACGACGACAATAAAGTAGGTTTCCAGCTTGACGCTCCTAACGACGGCGACACTATTGCGATTATGCACACCTCAAAGGGTGACATAAAGCTCCGCCTTTTTGCGGACCAAGCGCCAAAAACCGTTACAAACTTTATTAATCTTGCCAAAGAGGGCAAATATGACAACACCATTTTCCACCGAGTAATCAATGATTTTATGATTCAGGGCGGTGACTACGAAAATGCCGACGGCACAGGCGGCACAAGCTCATACGGTGAAAGTTTTGAAGATGAATTCTGCGACAAACTCTTTAACATAAGAGGTGCGGTATCAATGGCAAACAGCGGTCCTGACACAAACGGAAGTCAGTTCTTTATCAATCAGACCACACCCGAAGCTTATAAAAACAACGGCGGTTTTTCTGCCTTTGAAAATCAGTGGGCAAACATTAAAGCACAGCTTGAAAATTATAAAGATTCCGAGCTTTTCTCCGCTTTTGTTCAGCAGTACGGCACATACTGCTACAACACAGATGTAATCAGTAATGACATCAAAAAGCTTTATGACGATAACGGCGGTAACCCATACCTTGACGGAGCTTACAACGCAGTTGACAGAGGTCACACCGTATTTGCACAGGTAATTGAGGGAATGGATGTAGTGGATTCAATCGCATCTGTAGCTGTTGACTCATCGACAAATAAACCTACGGAAGATGTAAAAGTAACTTCTGTAGAAATTACAACATATTCTGCCAATTAAGAGGATTATTATGAACGGAAAGCCTATTATTGCAATAATGTATGATTTTGATAAAACGCTTTGTACAAAAGATATGCAGGGATACGGCTTTATTCCGAGTCTTGGCATAACCGAGGAAGAGTTTTGGAATTACGCCAACGAAATCGGGCACAAGGAGCATATGGATTCAATCCTTGCATATATGTATGCAATGGTTAAAATATCTAAAGATAAGAACATTCCTTTATTAAGAGAAAAACTTGTTGAAACAGGCAAAAAAGTCGAACTTTTTGACGGAGTTTCAAAATGGTTTTCACGAATAAACAATTTCGGCAAAAAACTCGGCGTATGTGTCGAACACTATGTTATTTCGTCCGGTCTTAAAGAGATTATCGAAGGTACGGATATTGCGAACGAATTTAAAAGTATTTTCGCCTGTGAATTTCTTTACGATGAAAACGGCAACGGAATATGGCCGAAAACCGATGTTAATTACACAAATAAAACTCAATTTGTGTACCGCATAAACAAAGGTGTTCTTGATGTTGCCAACGATAACGACCTCAACAAATCAATGCCCGACGACAGCAAGCGTATTCCTTTTTGCAATATGATTTATATCGGCGACGGTCTTTCCGATGTACCGTGTATGAAAATGATGAAAGCATACGGAGGATATTCCATTGCCGTATATCAAAAAAAAGACGCAAAAGTAGAAGATTTATTACAGCGTGGCAGAGTTGATTACATTTACCCTGCCGACTACAGCGAAAACAGCGGGCTTGACAATACAGTCAAAAATATAATTCAAAAAATGGCAATAAGTGAAACACTTTACCGTGAATATTCAAAACAAAAGCACGAAATTAACAACTGATATTTTTCAAAGGGAATCCTTGACGGGTTCCCTTTTTATTATGCTACATTCTGTTTGTAAATATTTTGTATTTGTATTGCAGATTTTTGGAAAATAAGGTAATATATAATATATACAAGTCATTTCACACAAAACACATATTTTATTTATAAATTAATCTAAAAAAGTAGAAATTATGGTGAAAATATGAATGAATTTAAATCTGTTTTAAATGAAGTTAGAAAAGTTATTAACGGCAAAGACAGGGAAATTATTATTACAATGCTTGCTCTGCTAGCAAACGGCAATATTCTTATAGAGGATATACCGGGCGTCGGCAAAACCACTATGGCTCTTGCTTTTTCAAAGGCTCTCGGACTGAAGTACGGCAGAATACAGTTTACTCCCGATACTCTGCCGTCAGACATAACGGGATTTTCTTCTTTTAACAAAGAAAGCGGAAAAATGCATTTTAACAAAGGAGCTATTTTCTGTAATTTGTTTTTGGCAGATGAGCTTAACCGTACTTCAAGCCGTACTCAAGCGGCTTTGCTTGAGGCAATGGAAGAAAGGCAAGTTACCGTTGACGGACACAGTTATCAGCTTGAAAATCCTTTTTCCGTAATTGCAACCCAAAACCCTGTCGGTGCCTCGGGTACACAACTTTTGCCTGACTCTCAAACCGACCGTTTTACAGTAAGAATTTCAATGGGATACCCTAACTTTGAGGCTGAATGTCAAATGCTTATTAACCGCAGTCGGCAAAACCCTCTTGATAAGGTAAAACAAGCAGTTACTGTTGAAGAACTTATTAATATGCAAAACAAAGTAAAAGAAGTTTTTGTAAGCGAAGATATGGCAAAATACATTGTAATGCTCGTAACAGCCACCAGACAGAACAGTCTTTTTGAAAGAGGTGCAAGTCCAAGAGCCGCACTTTCACTTAAAGATATGGCAAAGGCGGCGGCATTTGCGGACGACAGAGATTACATTGTTCCCCGTGACATTCAAAATATTTTTGTTGCTACCATAAGTCATCGTGTTATTTTGAGCGCAGAGGCAAACGCTAAAAAAATCAGCGTTACAAAAGCTCTTAATGAGATTTTGAGAACAACAAGACAACCCAAAATTTAGTGAGGGAAAAATGATAAAGAACATACTTATATATATTGCGGTTCTTGCAATATCATTTTCGTTTGCGGTTTTTTATTATGCCTGGTTTTCCAATTTTCTGCTGATTGTTGTACTTTGTCTGCCTGTTCTTTCATTGTTATGCAGTCTGCCTTTTATGATTTATTCGGCCGTCAAAGGTTTTTCTCTTTATGCTTCCAAGGTCATTTATGCAGGCGATGATGTTGTAATTAATCTTGCGGCAAACAACCGCAACGGTCTTTTCTGCCCTTTGATTAAAGTTCTTGTTTACTCAAAGAACAGTTTTTGCGGCAAATCGAAAAAAACAGCGTTTAAATACAGCGGAATGATAAATAAGCCCGTAAATATTCCGCTTTCAAAAATCGGCAAAGATTGCGGATTAGTCGAAATACAAACAAGATGGCTTAAGATTTACGATATGCTCGGAATCTTTTTTATTCCCGTAAGGTTTAATACCGCGGCAGAAATACTTGTAATTCCTAAAACCGCAAATTGCAGCGAAGAAGTCCTGACGGGCAAACAAGCTATTATAGGATACAAAAAGAAAGCCGGAGGCGGATTTTCTGATGATTACGAAATCAGAGAATACCGTGACGGCGACAATCTGCGTAATGTTCACTGGAAATTATCTGCCAAAAATGATGATTTAATGGTTCGAGAACCGAGCCTGCCGATTTACAAGAATTTTAAAATTATGCTTATGCTTGGCGACAACCCCGAAAACAACAATAAAGTTTTGGCGAAATTTGCAGGCGTTTGCAAGAACGCAATAAAAAATGAAATTCCGTGTACGGTGTGTACTACCAAAAATGCAGGTGCATATCCCCTTACCCCTCAAACAAATATTTATTCCATATACAAAGCAATTTACACACGGCAAAATCTCGGTAACGCAGATACTTCAAATGCAGAAATTCACAGTATTTTTGCCGACTCCGAGGAGGTGGCAAAATGAAAAAATATTTGCTTTCCACTCTGGCAGACGGTATATGCGTAGTTCTTTTGTCGGTCTGCCCCATACTCTGCTATGCAAGCGCATTTTCGGTTAAACTCGAATCTTCGGTACTGATTATGGCGGCTGTATTATTTTCAATTGTTTTCAGCCTGCTGTCAGCCTTTGTAAAAAACAATTTGAAATACGCTTTATGTATGACAGTAATTGCTTTTGTGGCATTTTTGGTATTTGTTTTTGCAAATGAGCATATTTTTGCACAGGCAAACTACGCAATTAACAAACTGCTTGAACTGTATTCGGTTTATCTTTCTGTTTACAGCAACATCAAATTTGCAAGTTATATAGCGAACAACGCTACAGGATTCTTTGTTTTGCTGTCATTAATTCTGAACGGATTGTTTTCTTTCTTAATATCACGAATTAAATCAATCAAAATTGCAGGACTTTTGAGCATTGCGTTACTTGTACCCTGCTTTGTACTTGTAAACACTTTGCCCGATCTTGTACCGCTGCTTATAATATTTACAGTTCTGTTTGCGCTTTACTTCTCATCGCAGACAAGACAATTAAACTATGCACACAGCGGTGTAATAACTGCGGTTTGTGCCGTTATTTTGGCTGTACTCATTACTGTTTTGGCTGTAATAAATCCGGTTGCCAATTATGAAAGACCGAAGTGGCAGGACAATATGCTGAATACAGTACAAACTCTCACGGGAATGAAAACTTACAACGGCAGCGGCAAAATCTCATCCGCTCTTGCCGAAGTAGGAAATAATGTCAGCTCCGAAGTAGATTTTTCAAATGCAGGCGCACTTACTCAAACAGGGAAAAAGGTTATGACTGTCACATCAAGTACAGACGGCAGAATTTACCTTAAGAGTATGGCATATGCAAATTACGAAAGCAACAAATGGTCTGTACTTACCGATGAGCAGGCAGACAACTATCCGCAGGATTATCAATCCTTTATTATGACTATTATGACGCAGTATTTCGAAGAGGCAGAAACCGTAACCATTGACACCGTAAACAAAGAAAATGTTATTTACACACCCTATTATCTTAATTATATCAACAACAATTTTTCGCCTGTATGCGATGTGTTCATAGCAAACACCGACAAGGCAACAAACTACACTATGTTTGTTATACCGTATTCCGAGGAAAATATTAACGACTTTTCACGAATAGAAATAAGTGGCACCTCAAAATACGATGATTTTGCACAATGCTATTTATCTCTGCCAAACGATACCAAACAGGCAATGCTTGAAATTGCCGAGCGCAACAATATTAAAGATTTATCCAAGAGTGATATTTCTCAAACGGTTGCGGCGGTTAAGGACTTTGTTTCACATTCCGCATCGTATTCTCTCAATACACAAAAAGTACCCGACGGCAGAGATGTTGCAGAATGGTTTTTAAACGATGCCGAAACAGGTTATTGTATGCATTTTGCAAATGCCGCCGCCGTAATGTTGAGAGCCTTAGGCGTTCCCGCAAGATATGTAACAGGCTACTGCGCAAATGTAGTTGACGGCAAGGCGACAGTCACCTCAGACAATGCCCATGCTTGGGTGGAATACTTTGACGAACGAATCGGCTGGATTCCTCTTGACGCTACATCATCTGATTTTGAAGTGCCGCAAGCTACCGAATCAGTGCAAACAACAACGCAGGCACAGACAACCTCTCCTACCGTTCAGCCTACTACACAGGCACAAAATACTAAGCCTGTAAAAACAGAAGTAAAGGCAAAAATTTCAACACCTGCCATAATTGTTATAATTATTTTACTGATTATAGCTTTGGCAATCTTAAGAATTATTTTAATACGGTATTACAGAAAATACAGTTTTACTCACAAAGATTATAAATCAAGAGTAATCTGCATTTACAGATATTTAAATAAACTTTCCGTTCATGCAAAAGTCAGAATACCGAAAAAAATTGAAAATATCTGTACCAAAGCAAAGTTTTCCACGCACAATATTTCTGATAAAGAATATAAAATTGTTCTTAATTATGTATTAACATTCAGGAATAAAACAATCGGTAAAATGCCGATTGTTAAAAAGCTGTATTGCATAATAATTCTCGGTATATAAGTAAAAGCTGTACCCCGCAAAGGGATACAGCTTTTTGCTTTACCGCAAGATTACTTACAACCGCAACCCTGTTTTAACTCAAAACTCTGACAGTCTGTGCACTGACATACTGTTGGGTTTGATTCATGTGTACCAACCTTAATTGTTTCAAGTGAGCAGTAGTGTTCTGCCTCGTTGTTATGAGAACAGTTATTTACGGTGCATTTAATGCTACGGTTTACATAGGAGTTGTTCATCATTGTAAATCACCTCATACATTATTAGCGAACACTGCGCCGTTGCAGTTCTGTTCGCCCTCTTATTGTCTGCAAAACAACAGTAAATATACCTCACCAAATTCACACTTAATAATAAAATATATTGAGGTGATTTTATGACAGCGATTTCAACTGCCATACTGATTATTTTTGCGGTTATGGGAATAATATACTGCGTAAGGGAAATTACATATTTCCTTTATAAAAACAAAAATAATTGCTCAATCATTATTGTTACTCCGCTTGAAGGAGAAAATCAAAATGCCGAATTTATATTGCGAGGTGCGGCGTCAAGATTAAGATGGTTTTGTCGTGGCGGTAAAGACTGCATACTTTGCCTTGACTGCGATATGGACGAAGAAACCGAAAACATTTGTAAAGCCTTGTGCAAAGAATACGGATTTATTCGTATGATAAAAAAGACTGAACTTATACATCTTTTAAACGAATAATCGCAAGGTGTATTGTTAAAGCAAAAAAACAGTGCTATAATAATTATAATTGTGGCAAAATACCGCTGTATTTTTTAAGGAAACAGGTATGTTTTTATGGATGACAATACACTTTTACAGCTTGAAGGCTATGTTGAAAGCGTAGTTTACAGAAATGAAGAAAACGGTTATACCGTTGTTGAAATATCGGACGATGACGACTATATAACAGCTGTCGGCATTATGCCGAGAGTACATCAGGGCGACCTTTTAAAGCTCACAGGCAACTACAAAGACCACCCGAATTACGGCAGACAGTTCTCTGCCCAGGTCTGTGAGCTTTGCCGTCCGAGCGGTACAGCAGGGATTCTGCGTTACCTTTCTTCCGGTGCAATCCGTGGAATAGGCGCAACAACCGCACAAAGGCTTGTATCTGAATTTGGCGAAAAAACTCTTGATGTTATGGAAAACGAACCCGAAAGAGTAGCAATGCTCAAGGGAATTTCAAAATCAAAGGCAGAAGATTTTTCTCTGCAGCTAAAGCAAAGCACGGGTATCCGCTCGCTTATATTATTCCTCGGCGAATACGGAATAGGCAATGCTGCGGCTGTTAAAATTTTCACAGAACTCGGAACTTCCGCTATTGAACAAATTAAAGAAAATCCCTACATACTCTGTAACGGCGAGTTCGGCATCAGCTTTCAGACCGCCGACTTTATTGCAAAAAAGCGTGATTTTGACGAGCAGAGCACAGAGCGACTTCGTGCCGGAATTGCTTATATTTTAATACATAACGAAGGCAACGGTCATACCTGTTTGCCTTTTGAGGTTCTCTGCAAAAAAGCCGCAGATTTTCTGAAAGTTGACATAGCACTTATTGCTTCAACAATGCAGGAAATGATTTTCGACCGCTCGCTTATCAAAGACAATGTAAACGATAAAGAATTTATTTTTTCTCCTAACACCCACCTTTGTGAACTTTATATAGCCTCAAGAGTGAAAATGCTGCTTGGATTTGCGGCTGAACAAATTAAAAATATTGACACCGAAATTGAAAAATGCGAAAAAAATGACGGAATAGAATATGCCACACTGCAAAAAGAGGCAATCACACAGGCACTCACAAAAGGTATGCTTGTGCTGACAGGCGGTCCGGGCACAGGTAAAACCACAACATTAAACGCTATTATTAAAATATTGCAAAACAACGGCAAAAAAGTTTTGCTTGCCGCACCGACAGGAAGAGCGGCTCAACGAATGAGTGCTTTAACGGGAGTTGAGGCAAAAACTATTCATCGTCTGCTTGAAGTAAGCTGGGACAAGCACGATAAACCTATTTTTAATAAAAACGAACGCAATCAGCTTAAATGTGACGCCCTCATAGTTGATGAGGTTTCTATGGTTGACACCTTTATTTTTGAAAGCGTTATGAAAGCCTTGCCTATCGGTTGCCGCCTTATACTTGTCGGCGACTCTAACCAATTGCCGTCCGTAGGGCCGGGCAACATACTCGGCGACCTTACTGACTGCGGAATTGTACCGGTTGTAAGGCTAAACGAAATTTTCCGTCAGGCACAGAAAAGTCTTATTGTTACAAACGCACATAAAATAGTCAACGGCGAAATGCCCGTTCTCAATGCATCTGATAAAGACTTTTTCTTTTTATTAAGGAATAACAAAACCGAAATTTCTCAAGTAATCGTTGACCTTTGCGCACAAAGATTACCAAAGGCTTACGGTTACTCTGCATTTGACAATATTCAGGTGCTTTGCCCATCCAAAAAGGGCGAGCTTGGCACTGCCGAAATGAATTTCAAACTTCAAAAGGCTCTTAATCCAAAATCAGCCGATAAAGCTGAAATTGAAATTGCATCAAAAACATTCAGAATTGGCGACAAGGTAATGCAGATAAAAAACAACTACGATATAACCTGGATAAGAGATGACGGAGAGCAAGGTTCGGGAATTTTTAACGGCGACATAGGAATTATTGATTCTATCGACCGCAAAAGCCGTACGCTTATAGTTATTTTTGACGACAAGACAGCCAAATACACTTATGAATACGCAACCGATCTTGACTTTGCATATGCGGTCACCGTACATAAAAGCCAGGGTAACGAATTTGACTGCGTAATTATACCTATGTTTCAAGGACCTCCTCAACTTTATTACAGAAATTTACTTTATACAGCCGTTACACGAGCAAAGAAAACGCTTGTGCTTGTCGGAAATCCAAAAACGGTAGAATATATGGTACAAAATAACCGCCGTACAAAAAGATACAGCGGATTAAAGGAATTTTTACTGCGAGATGAACAGTTATATTAAAAGAGCAATGCTGTTTTTGCAGGACATAATTTTCACCGTAAAGTGCCCGTACTGCGAAAAAGTTATTGACAGGAATGACTACGCCTGTAAAGAATGTAAGAGTAAATTTCCGCAAAAAGGCTATGAAACTTACGCTGTCGGAGGATACAAAACAATAGCGCCGTTTAAATATGACGGTATATTTGCAAGCGGTGTAAAAAACTTTAAATTTTATGAAAATCCGTCATATTCCCGCCAACTTGCCATACCTTTGGCTAATGAAATAATCGCAAAATACGGTGTCGGCTGTTTTGATATTATTACCGCCGTACCGATGTATTATAAAAATATGCGTGAACGGGGATATAATCAATCGGAACTTCTTGCAAAAGAATGTGCGGAAATTTTTAACATTCCGTATGCAGAACTTGTTGAAAAGCATAAGAAAAATAAAGCTCAACATACGCTTAAAGGGAAAGAACGAGAAAGCAATGTTCAAGGTGTGTACCGTGTAATTGACAGTCAAGCAGTGGCTGACAAGAATATTCTTATAATTGACGATATTATTACTACAGGCAACACACTCGGAGAATGTTGTAAGGTTCTTAAAAAAGCAGGCTGCAAAAACATATGCTGTGCAGCGCTTTGTGCGGCTATTGTATAACTTAAAAAGGTTGAAAAAATTGGAGTATTACCAATTCTTTCAACCTTTAGTTTTATTGTTTTTAGATAGTTGTGAATAAATTATGGCTTAGTAAATTGTTTTGCCAATCTTTTATAATTGCCTGACTAAGTATTCATAATTCCTAATTTTTAAAGAACATTATACTGTCATTGAAATATACTTTTGAAGAACAGTAACATCGTTTACATCAATTTTTCCGTCGTCGTTTAAGTCACAATAAATTTTATATCTGTTTTCATCAAATATTGAATCTTCTTCAACAAAAAGAGAACCGCTAAGATACATCTGCAAATTTGTAACATCATTTACATTTGTTGACTTATCGGCATTAAGATCGCCGTAATATCTGGCATTAAAATAATATAAAGTATCAATATCAATAACACCGTTAGTGTATAATTCAACAATATTTTGTACTTTATTATCTGCATAAAAGTAATTGCCCACAGGTGAATCTTCATAAATAGGATATACAAAATTTCCTGTTTTTAAAGATTTAATATTATTGTTTGATGAATAATGATCCTCAACTAAAATATAATCAAATTTAACTTCTTCGCTTATTGCAGATAATTTCAAATAAAAAATATCATAATCGCTTTCAGGGCAAGGGTAAGCTAAAGTTTGTTCAATATATTCTCTTGTCAGTTTTTCAATCTTAAAAAATTCATCCCATGTAATTTTGTTATCAACACTGTAGTAGTCTTTATCTGCAAGATCAATAGATACCTTTATATCGGCATCACCAAGGTTTAATATCTGTTCTTTTGTTGAAATGCAGAATAAACATTCACTTGCGGAAAAATATTTTATTTCTGATACTGAATATTTTTCATCAATAATTTTCTTTTTATCATCTGGTTTCTGACTTCTTATATTATTTTTATATTCCTCATAATCACGCAATAATTCATCACTATAAGTCTTTCCGCCGTCTTCATTTACAATAATCTCATCTAAGCGATCGTTTTTATCTGCAAATATATATATATCTTCATAATATGAAGTTAAATTAATTTCAACCGCAACCGTATCTGTATCCGCAATATCATCAATCGCCCACATAAGTTCTCCTGTTAACTTATTTTTAAAATCGTGATTCCACATCTCTACATCACCAACGGCTGAGTTTCCCGTATCAGCCGCAAATGCTGTTGTTGTGCCGCAAAGAACAGCACTTGCCAAAATTGCTATTGCCATAATACCGCTTATAAGTTTTTTCATAATATAGCCTCCTTTAAAACATAAGTCATATTTCTTACGATTATTGTACTATATCATTAAATATCAAGCAAGTGTATTATTGTACAATCTTTCGATTAAATTGTTAGTTATTTAGACTAAACAAAATCATATACAAAAACTCCCTCCGTAAATACGAAGGGAGTAACTAATTTGATTAAATTATCAAACAGGATGAACCATATTTTTCTTGTCGAGCTTGTCGCCGTTAATGCCAACTTCGGCATTTCTTCTCTTCTCAAAGAAGTCGAGAGCAACCTTCGGGAACTGAGCGTATGAAAGAACATCCTCTTCCTGCTCAATCCACTGTGAAATCTCACCTCTGAGCTTATCAAGCTCCGGCTCAAGTAAATCTGCAGGACGGCAAGTAATAATCTTCTTATCGCCGCAAATCTTCTTCTGGAATGCAGGATCAATCGGCATTGGTGTTGTGCCGTACTCGCCTGCAACAAGACCCTTAAACTCGTTTGTACACATCTTGTATCTCTCACCTGTAATTACATTGAATACAGCCTGTGTACCAACAATCTGTGATGTAGGAGTAACGAGCGGTGGGTAACCTGCATCTTTACGAACTCTCGGAACTTCCTCAAGTACCTCTGTAAGCTTGTCTTCTTTGCCTGCCTGCTTAAGCTGTGAAAGAAGGTTAGAAAGCATACCGCCCGGAACCTGATAGATAAGAGCCTTAGCATCTGTAGCAAGCATCTTCTGATCAAGAAGACCGTTCTTAAAGTATTTCTCACGAAGAGTCATAAAGTAAGCACGAATTTCAGCAAGCTGCTTAATGTCAAGACCTGTATCATACGGTGTACCTGCAAAAGCGGCAACCATTGACTCTGTAGGAGCATGTGAAGTACCGAGTGCAAGTGGGCTGATAGCAGTATCAATACCGTCAGCGCCTGCCTCAACACCCTTTAAAAGACACATTGACGCAAGACCTGATGTGTAGTGTGTGTGGAGCTGAATAGGAAGATCAACAGCAGACTTAATAGCCTTTACAAGACTCTCTGTAGCTGTTGGTGTAAGCAAAGCAGCCATATCCTTAATGCAGATAGAATCTGCGCCAGCATCGGCAATTCTCTTTGCATACTCTACATAGTATTCATCTGTGAAAACAGGACCTGTTGTGTAGCTGATAGCTACCTGTGCTTCAGCCTTGCCGTTTTCTCTCTTTGCAGCATTGATAGCTGTCTTGAGGTTCTTAATATCGTTAAGAGCGTCAAAAATTCTGATAATATCAATACCGTTAGCAACAGAACGCTGAACGAGGTACTCTACGCAGTCATCGGCATAGTGACGGTAACCGAGCATATTCTGACCTCTGAAAAGCATCTGCAGCTTTGTATTCGGACAATGCTCACGAATTGTACGAAGTCTTGCCCATGGGTCTTCATTTAAGAAACGAAGACAAGCGTCATATGTTGCACCGCCCCAGCACTCAAGTGAATAATAACCGATTTTGTCAAGCTTATCAAGAATCGGGAGCATTTCCTCTGTTGTCATTCTTGTAGCAATAAGTGACTGATGTGCGTCACGCAGGGCAGTTTCGGTAACTCTAATTTTCTTTGCCATTTCGGACATCCCTTTCGTCAGTTATTAGTTAAGAGTAACAAGTGTTTTACCTGAATCAACAGACTCACCCTTAGCAACATCAACAGTTGCTACAACACCGTCCTGAGGAGCCTTTACAGGAGTTTCCATCTTCATAGCCTCAATAAATACGAGGTCGTCACCGGCTTTAACTGACTGACCGGCTGAAACAACAACATTAACAACTGTACCCGGCATAGGAGCTGATACTACTACTGAACCTGCTGCGCCTGCAGGAGCTGCCGGCTTTGCTGCAGGTGCGGGTGCTGCTGCCGGAGCAGGAGCTGCTGCAACAGGAGCTGAAGAACCGCCGAGCTCTTCAACCTGAACATCGTATGCTGTACCGTTTACTGTAATTCTTAAATTTTTCATTTTAAATATCCCCTTTATTTAAACAAACATATTTATCAGATTGTTGAATGTTTCTTAGCAACTGTAGGAACTCTCTTGCCTGCAAGCATATCAAGAGCGGAAATAAGAGCTTTTCTTAAATCCTGCTGTTCAACAATACCGTCAACATAGCCGTTCTGTGCTGCGTTGAAAGCAGAGAGATTTTCTGCCGCAAACTTTTCGGCAACTGCCTTCTGCTCTGCAACAGGAACATTCATAGCGTCAGCTGCAAGAATAAATGCCGCAGCCTCAACATTTACAGGAGAAATAACAGCCTGCGGAAGTGCGTAAACCATATCTGCGTTTGCGCCTGTACCTGCAAGTGCAATGTAACCTGAACCGACAGCCTGACCGTAAACTACGGAAATCTTAACTGTAGTAGCCTCTGCATAAGCCGATGCTGCCTTTGCGGCTGACTTAATTGATTCAAAGCCCTTACAGTCAACAAATGTAAGTATCGGAAGTGAGAAAGCGTCGCAGAAACGAACAAATTTTGCAATCTTTGTTGTTGCGGAACATGAAAGCACACCGCCGTTTGTCTTTACAATACCAACTACCGAACCGCCAAGACGGGCAAGTCTGACTTTAGCGTCTTTGCCGTAGTTGTCAAAAAGTTTATAAACACTGCCGCCGTCAACAGTTGAACCTACGATGCAGTCGCAGTCTGCAGGCTCTTCCTCAAATGACTCCGGAGCAGTATTGAGATTGTTAGACGGAAGATAAAGAACAAGCTCTTTAGCCTTAGCTACAGCCTCAGCAGAATCCTTTGCAACAACAGAAGCAATACCGTGCTCTGCGTTGTACTCCGCACTTGCATTCTTGCCTGTAACATCAAGAGAAAGCTGTGCCTTTTCACTCATAATAACAAAATCCGCACTTGCTGCGTTAAGAGCGTTTGTACCAAGGCAAGTTCCGAGAACTACCGAAATCTGCGGAACCGCACCCGAAACCGCAGCAGCGCTGTTAAGAACCTGACCGCAGCCTGCAAGAAGCTCATTGCCCTGCATAAGTCTGCCGCCGACACTGTCATAGAAACCTACAACAGGAGCGCCTGTTTTAAGTGCAAGATCATAAATCTTTTTAAGCTTTGCAGCCTGTGCCTTACTCATAGCACCGCCGCAAATATCGCTGTTCTGTGCGAAAGCGTAAACAGGCATACCCTCAACTGTACCAAAGCCTGCAACAACCTCTGCAAAACCTTCGCCGGACTTTGCAAAAGCATCAATTTCAGTAAAGCTGTCTGCATCAAAAAATTCTGTTATTGTTTTATAAGCAGAAGTAGATGCGATTTCAGCCTTTGCCTGATTGATTTTTTCAATACTCATCTTAAACATCCTCCAATACAATGTATTGAATATGCCGACAAATAGCATAAGTCGGCATACTAATTTACCACATATATCATTATATCCTAATATTTATCAAACTACAAGGAAAAAGCAAAGCTATTTTTAAAATTTGAATATTTACAACAATGATTTTGCACAAACATTCTGATTTACTGTGCATTTTAACTTGTGATTTTATTTGATTTTTTGCCCCAAAAGTTAAGTTTTTAAGGCTTTGGATTAAATAAGCTGTTTTCCGTTTACAAACGGGTTTGAAAGCAGTTTTTTTACCTCAATTTCGGTAAGGTCACGCCAATCGCCCTGTTTCAGCATACCCATTTTTACGCCGCCGATTTGTATTCTTTTAAGTCTTGCAACCTCAAGACCCACAGCCTCGCACATACGGCGGATTTCACGGTTCTTGCCCTCATGAAGTATCATTTCGAGTACAACTCTGCCCGGTTCCTGATGAAGTACATGCACCATTGCAGGGGCTGTCTTTACTCCGTCAAGCTCAATACCGGTTTCAAGCTTAACAAGCTGATCTTCGTCAATAGACGGACGGACTGTTACTCTGTAAATTTTATAAACGCTGTTCTTCGGGTGCATAATTTTGTTTGCCAGCTCACCGTCATTTGTGAGAATGAGCATTCCCTCCGAATCTTTGTCAAGTCTGCCGATAGGGTAAACTCTTGTGCCCACATTTTCCACAAGTTGAGCAACGCATTTTCTGCCTCTGTCATCGCTCATTGTAGTAATAAATCCTCTCGGTTTATTGAGCATAATATAGCGGTAAGACGGCTTTGCATTGGTAAGCACACGCTTACCGTTTACAAATACCTTATCTGTCGGTCTTACCTTGTCGCCGAGTTGAGCGGTTTTGCCGTTCACTTTTACATGACCGTCAATAATCATCTGCTCTGCTTTTCTTCTTGATGCGATACCGCATTGTGATAATAACTTTTGAAGTCTTATTGGTTCATTCTTTGCCATATGTAAAAAAATCCTTTATCTTAGTCCAAATACTTTTGTTTTTATTCTGCGTATTGCTGTATTCAACAGCGGTTAAATTTGTACTTGCAAGCGTTTTGCCGTCAAGCGTGTATACTATTCTGCCTACAATATCTCCGTCTTTAACAGGTGCATACAAGAAATTATCAGCATATGCGGTTCGTACAACATTGCTTTTCTTGTCAAAAGGCACTACAACATTTTTGCCCTTTGTACCCGTAACACCGATGCTCTCGTCATCACCGCCCGCACACGGAATTTCAAGGTAATAATCGGAATCATCGCACTCAACACAGGCAAGTTTGGAAAAGCCGTAATTATAAAGAGCTATGTGGTCATTCCAATCGTTTCTGTCATTGAGTGTAACGCAAACAAATGTAAGTCCGTCCTTTTTGGCGGAAGAAACCAAACATCTGCCTGCCGCCATTGTGTAGCCTGTTTTTCCGCCCGTACAATACTCATACATAGAGAGCAGACGGTTATGGTTTGTATAGGTTGTTCTCTTTGACTGCGGTTCGCTGAATTCTACCGTAACGCTTTTTTGCGAAGTCAGTTTTGCAAAACTTTCGTTTTCAAGCGCATAGCTCATAAGCAAAGCCATATCGTAAGCCGTAGAATAATGATTTTCGTCATCAAGTCCGCTCGGTGTAACAAAATGTGTGTTTTTCATTCCTATTACAGCCGCCCGATTGTTCATAAGCTCGGAAAATTTTTCTGCACTGCCCGCAATAGAAATTGCCGCCGCATTTGCTGCGTCATTTCCCGATGCCATCATCATTCCTGCCGCTAAATCACTGAGTTTAACCTTTTCCCCCACTTTAAGGTACATCGAACTGCCCTCGGCTGTCATATCCTTGGTAAAAGCAACAACCTTGTCGGCAGAATCGGCATACTCAAGCGTAATGAGTGAAGTCATCAGCTTTGTGGTACTTGCAGGTTTCATTTTTTTATTTTCATTTACAGAAAAATACACTTTCCCGTCATCAACACAATAAAGCACGCAAGCCTGTGCATTTACTGCCGGCTTGTCGGTTTCCTGCGCAAACGCCGTAATCTGTGCGGTTTGCGTTAATGTCACCACAACTACAACTATAACGGAAAGTATTTTTTTCATAAGCTCGCCTCCGAACTAATTTTATGCGAAGGCTTTGCCATAAATTACACCATATCTATATCGTCCTGTGTTATTTCCGAGAAATCATCGGCATCTTTCTTCTTGCTGAACATTCCCTTTACTTTTTGAAGAACATCCGGGATCATACCCACAATGCCCTCTGCGGTACTGCCGTTGTTGTCAACGGAAACAAGTCTTACTTCTCCCTGATAAACAGTTAAAAATGCAACAGGCTGAATTGTAACGCCTGCGCCACTGCCGCCGCCAAAGCAATCTTTATTTTCTTTTTTGGTAGGAAGATCCGAGCCGCCTGCCGCAAAACCGTAGGTTACCTTTGAAACAGGAATAATGAGCGTACCGTCGGGAGCGGTAATCGGCTCGCCGACAATAGTATTTACATCTACCATTTCCTTAATTTTGTTCATAGTAGTGTCCATAAGATTTCCGATAGGATGTTCCATAGTAATTCTCCTTTGTATTGAATAATCGTCATAACTGCACAAACAGATATGCGATAAATATCGTTAATTGTCTTTTATATTTTTAAGCTCCATAAGCATTTTTAATGCCTTAAAGCCGTGTTTTAATACTATTTTAACAAGATGTGCTATTCTTGTTTTAAATATCGCAAAAAACTCAATCTTGGTTTCCGCACCCTCCGTAAAGTCGGGAAGAATATCCACACCGTAATGCGTATATTTCATTGAACTTATAACCGCACTTGTCAGCGGATAGACAACCGAGCAAACCTTGCCGTAATTTATAGCCGTATCGGCAGCGTCTTTTCCTCCGACTTTTATGCTTAAAGCAAAGCTTTTGATTATTATGTGTGCAAAAAAGTCTTTTAATACACCTGCGGCAAGCTCTGTAATCCTTGTAAAAAGATTTACAATCCCCGAAAGTCCCAACTCTTTTAAGAAGTTATCATTAGGTTTTTCCTCTTTTTTAGGAGCAGGCTTTTGAGGTTGTTCGGTTTTTTTCTTCTTTTTGGGTTTCTTTTTCTTTGGCACAGGCGGATAAAGAATAATCTTTACAAAGCCTATGCGAAGTCTGCAAAAGAATTGTTTTTTATATTGAACGCAGACCTCAATGGGAACAGCAAGAATTATTGCAAAAAACAAGACTATCCCCAGCAGTATATACAGCCAGAGCAAGGCAAAACCTCCTCCGAGTTTAGTTTATCATTTTAAAAGCAATTTTACTTAATCTTACTGATTTAATATAAATACTGCCTACTTTTTCGCCTTTGGCATCGGTAATTCGTCATACATTGCATTGAATAAACCTGTCAAAAAATCTTTATTATCAACTTCATCTACCAAAAGCATTTCCTTTGCGCCCTCATACGGTAATTCGTACTCGGCATTCGGCATACAAGAAATTGCAGATTTTACAGGCTTTACAAGTAATCTGTCATCATATATTCCGCCTATTATTTTACCACGATAGTAAATAATAAATTCACCCATCATAGCACGATAAGTAATTTCATCTAAATCGGAGAGTTGTCCTAAAACAAACTGCAAATATTCCTTGCTTGACGCCATAATTATTTCTCAACTTTGGTATTTTCAACATCGTTGTTATTTTCTTTTGACTTTTCTTCTACGGATTTTTCGTCTGAATTATCAGTCTTGTCACTTTCGGGAAGCGGAGGGAGATTTTCTATGCTTTCAAGATTAAAACATCTTAAAAAGTTCTCGGTTGTTCCGTAAAGCAACGGTCTGCCCGGAAGTTCAAGTCTGCCCTTTTCCTCGACAAGTCCCTTTGTGGTAAGACTGCCGAGAACACCGCTGCAATCTACACCTCTGACCTGTTCCACAAAAGCCTTTGTAACAGGCTGATTGTATGCAACAACGGCAAGCACCTCAAGCGCCGCCTGCGAAAGCGGAGTATTTCTGCGCAAGTCCATAACCTTACGGATTTCGGGAGCAAATTTTTTAGCCGATACCATTTGATAGGATTTATTCAGCTTAATTATTCTTATGCCCCTCTCCTGCTTTTCGTAATCATCCATAAGCTCTAAAATTAATTTTTCGGTCTGTGATGGTTCCATTTCTATTGCCTGTGCTATTTTGTCAGGCTCTGCCGGCGAACCGTTTGCAAACAGTATTGCCTCGACTGCCGCTTTTTTATCATACATTTTTGTTCTCCTTGTTATCTATCATATAAACGATTGCGTGGTCGCCGTCACCGTCAACTCTAACACGCTTGCCTTTTACAAGTTCCAGTGTAGCAAGAAAAGTCGCTACAAGTTCGCTCTTTTCTTCGCAGGCGTCAAAAAGTTCCTGATACTCTATTCTTCTGCCTTTCCACAGCTTACGCATTACATGAATAATTCGGCTGCTTACAGACACAAACTTTCGTGCCACAATTACGCTGAATGCCGATTCCGGCGGCGGAAGTTTACGCTTTCCTCTTCCGACTGCACTTACATATGCCTTTGCTATATCCTCGCTCGGATGAATACGGTTATATGTGAGATCATATTCAACAGGCGACGCCTCTCTGTAAAAGCTGTCGTAATCGTAAATCTCGCTGAATTTCTTGGCTATCTGACGGCAGATTGCATATTCAATAAGCTGTCCCGTGAGTTCTTTCTTAAGTTCTTCAACTTCTTCTTCATACTTAGGGAGCAACATAACTGACTTTATATAAACAAGTCTTGACGCCATCGTAAGAAATTCCGACTCAATGTCAAGCTGATTTTCCTGCATAACCTTAATTTGCTCAAGGTACTGTTCAATAAGCTCGGCTATCGGTATATCATAAATATCTATTTTGTTTTTTGAAATCAGGGTAAGCAATAAATCAAGCGGACCTTCAAATGCCTCCAACCTGTATTGCAACGGCTGTGAATCCATAGCTCTACCTCTTAAAATAATTCTGCAAAAAATCTGACAGGGCTCAATGCCATATTGCTTAAGAAATTCAAAATTCCGTTTGTGGCAAAACCAAGCACCGTACTAAGACCGCCCGTAAAGATTAAAAAGATAAGTGCCAAAGAGAAAATAGTTTCATACTTTGTCATAAATGCAATTGCCTTATAAGGCAAGAATGCAAATAAAATCTTTGAACCGTCAAGCGGTGGAATCGGAATAAAGTTAAATACCGCAAGACTGACATTACAAGATGCATAAAAAACAAAAAAACTTCTTATCATAAGTCCTATGTCATTCAAATAAAAGAATGACGGAAACGCAAAAGCTAAAATATAATAAATAACCAAACCTACATATGCCGCAAGAAGATTTGCCACAGGACCTGCAAGAGCGCAAAGCGCCATACCCAGCTTTGGTTTTTTAAAGTTATTGGGATTGATAGGTACAGGCTTTGCCCAACCGAAGCCGACAAATATCATTGCAAGCGCACCTACCATATCAATATGGCTTATAGGATTAAGAGTTAATCTGCCACGGCTTTTTGCCTCTTTGTCGCCGAGTAAATACGCAACAAAAGCGTGCGCCCACTCGTGAAACGGCAAAATTAAAAATATAATAAGTAAAACTGCTACCAGATAGGCTACAACATCGTAAAAATTAAACGAGCCTGAAAAAATCTGTTGTAACATAATTATCCTCCAAAATTTTATTTAGCAATTGATTTTGTTTTTAAAGGCATTAATTTTCCACAAAACAAGCAAAAACAAAAAACAGCCATTTAAGCGATATTTCAGAGCGAAATTCATCTATCATAAAGATAAAAATCACACCTAAGCTATATATAATTACTATTATATAATAAAGCAAATAAAAAAACAAGAAAAGAAATTTTAAAAAAACACTTGCATTTTTGTTCGTTTTCTGTTATTATAACAAAGTTAGATGTGAAAAATGATTTTTAAGGAGGTGCAGACGCATGGCAAAATGTGATTTCTGCGGTAAGGATGTAAAGTTCGGCATCAAGGTATCTCACTCACACAGACGTTCCAACAGAACTTGGAAGCCTAATGTACAGCGTGTAAAGGCTATTGTTGATGGCTCTCCAAAGCGTGTATATGCTTGCACCCGTTGCTTACGTTCAGGTAAGGTTACCAGAGCAAACTAATACAGACAAGTCGAAAACCAATGCCGTTCTGAAATCAGAACGGCATTTTTCGTTGTCTTATGCTTAGTTTTAGGTTATTTATTAAAAAAGTTGGTAGAATTATAGTTTATCAGAATATATCTGCAAAGTATTTTTCTAAACCACAACTTAACAGTTACACAGACAAAGCCTTGCTTTCTCAGATTGAAAGCAAGGCTTTTTTGCTTATAGAAATTACTTATCACAATCATCAACAGAGTTTTGTTCTGTCAATATCTCTAATATCTATTCTCTTTATTTTACCGCTGATAGTCTTTGGCATTTCGTCAATAAATTCAATATGCTGAATATGCTTATATGATGCAACCTTTGAATTTACAAAGTGCTTTATATCCTGCATAAGCTCTTTGCTTTTATCAAATCCTTTGGCAAGGTGGATTGTCGCCTTAATCGCCTGACCTCTTGCTTTATCGGGAATGCCCGTTACCGCACATTCCATAACGGCAGGATGCTCCATAAGCACATTCTCTATTTCAAACGGACCTACTCTGTAACCTCTTGTTTTAATAAGGTCGTCAATTCTGCCCACATACCAATAATAGCCGTCATCATCCATATAAGCAGTATCACCCGTATGATATATGCCGTATTTCCACACATTTGCGTACAAATCTTCATTTCCGCAATAACCCATAAATATGCCGTGTTGATTTTCTGACGGAATTACAACGATTTCTCCGACTTCATTTGCAGGCAGTCTGTTACCCTCATTGTCGGCAATCATAATATTATAAAGGGGTGTGGGCTTGCCGAGTGAACCGATTTTAGCCGTACTTCCGACCAAATTACCGAGCATTAATACAGATTCGGTCTGTCCGAATCCCTCCATAATCTGCAATCCTGTTTGCTTATGTACCTGCTCAAACACTTCCGGATTAAGTGCCTCACCTGCTGTTGTAATGTGCTCAAGGTGTGACAAATCGAATTTCTTCATATCTTTTTTGATAAAATATCTGTAAACCGTAGGAGGTGCACAAAAAGAAGTTACCTTAAAATCTTCAATCACCTTTAAAAGTTTTTCAGGTGAAAAAATATCAAAGTCATACACCATAACTCCGCAGCCGCAGAGCCACTGACCGTAAATTTTACCCCATGATGCTTTACCCCAGCCTGTTTCCGCTACCGTAAGGTGAAGCCCGTTTTCCTTGACATTCTGCCAAAATTTTGCGGTCACAATATGCGCTAAAGTATAGGTATGATTGTGCATTACCGCTTTTGGATAACCCGTTGTGCCTGATGTAAAATAAATCAGCATCGGCTCTTTTGCTTTCGTCTGTACTCTTTCAAGGTTTTCATCAGCATTTTCAATTTCCTTTGTAAGGTTAATGCTGCCCTCAACATCTCTGCGAACCACAAATACTTTTTCAAGTTGAGATTTTACTGTCTTTGCCTGCACCAAAGTTTCGGCTGTAACATCGTCAGGAGTTGAAACTGCGAATTTAATATTAGCAGTTTCAATACGGTAGGTAATATCATCAAGGGTAAGCATATTTGTTGCGGGAATAACAACCGCACCGAGTTTATGCAAAGCAGGCACAATGTACCAATACTCGTAATTTCTCTTTAAAATCACAAGTACCTTATCACCTTTTTTTACTCCGTTATTTCTTAATGCGTTAGCCGCTTTATTGCTCAAAGTTGCAATATCAGAAAAAGTAAATGTCTTTCTTTCATTATGAACATTTGTCCACTGAACAGCAATATCGTTTGGTGCGCACTTTGCCATTTCATCTACAACATCATAACCGAAATTGTAATTATCGGGATACTTTAATTCAAATTTTTCAAGCACACCGTTTTTATCAAGTGTATAGTCACAAAAATTCTTAAATAACTGCATAATTATCTCCTAAATATTAATACTAAGATAATAATTACAGCGATAAATTGCCATAATTAATAAAATTAAATTTTCAACTATTACTAATCAGTACATACAACAGGTCAATCGTCACCAACCTGCAAGAATATTTTGATTATGTTTTTATTATAAACAATTCCCCCAATAAATACAACACTCCGCATAATGCGAATTATAATATTTTTGCATTATGTTATGCGGTTTCTGCATAAACAAATTTAAAAAATTGGAGCTGTTTTTTTAACAGCTCCTTAAAGTTTAAGTATAATTATTTATTGAAGATTGACATAATGTCATAGAAAGTATCGTCATCATCGTCTGTAACATCTTTCTTTGACTTTTCAGCAGGTGCGGAAGTTGGTTTTTTCTCCTCTGTAAGGAAACTGCCCTCAACTTTTTTCTTAGCAACCTGACTGTCGGCATTAAAACCTGTAGCAATAACAGTTACGCTGATAGCATCTTCCATCTTATCGTCAATAACAGCACCCCAAATGATGATAGCGTCTTCAGATACCTTATCTTTAATCATTGTGGATGCAGCGTCAATATCATCAAGGCTTACATCTGCAGAAGCTGTAATATTAATGATAAGACCCTTAGCGCCGTCAATTGAAGTTTCGAGAAGTGGGCTTGAAATAGCCATATCAGCAGCAACAGTAGCCTTATCTTTGCCTGTTGCACTGCCCATACCCATATGAGCATAACCGGCATCCTTCATTACAGAAGTAACATCGGCAAAGTCAAGGTTTACAAGACCCGGAAGGAGAATAAGGTCAGAAATACTCTGAACACCCTGTCTTAAAACATCATCTGCAATAGCAAATGCGTTCTGAAGTGTGATGCTTGTTTCTGAAACATACTTTAATCTCTCGTTTGGAACAATGATAAGTGAATCAACGCAAGCAGAAAGCTCTGCAATGCCCTGCTCAGCCTGTGTCATTCTTCTCTTGCCCTCAAAAGCGAACGGCTTTGTAACAACGCCTACTGTAAGAATACCCATATCCTTGGCAATCTTAGCTACAACAGGAGCTGCACCTGTACCTGTGCCGCCGCCCATACCGGCAGTAACAAATACCATATCTGTATCCTTAAGGAGAGCTGCAATTTCGTCATTGCTTTCTTCAGCTGCGCTCTTACCAATGTCAGGCTTAGAACCGGCACCCTTACCCTTTGTAAGTTTCTCACCGATCTGTACCTTCTGTGAAGCCTTTGAAAGTCTGAGAACGTGCTCATCTGTATTTACAGCGATAAATTCAACATTCTTAACTCCCATATCAACCATGCGGTTTACAGCGTTACCGCCGCCGCCGCCAACACCGATTACTTTAATTTTAGGCATATACTCATTTTCCAATTCAAGTTCAAAAGCCATTTAAACATCCTCCTTGTTATCTATGTTCATCCCGTCTATAAATCATAATATCACATTTAAGGCGATTATAATTCATATATTAACACACTTTTGTAAAAATATCAATGCTTTTGCGTGTTTTTTTTAATTTGCTGATTCCATTTTATGCCTATTTGTTTACACAAATATATTTTTCTCTAAAATGCTTTTTATTATGTCAAATATTTACATATAAGAATTATAAATACGAATTATTCGGGTCATCATACTGCGTCGAATAATCTTCTGACGGTTCGCCGCTGTTGTATCCGTCACTGCCGTCAGAATAGCTGTCGGAGCTGTTGTCTGAACCGTTCGAGCCTGACGAATTAAGCGAGCCATATACATCGGCGTATCCGTCACCGTCGGTATCAAAACATTCTGCAATACCGTCACCGTCAGTATCAAAGGCAACAATACCGTTTCCTATATCTGTGCCGGTTGCAGGAATACTTCCTACATAATTGCCGTTGCTGTTAGTGGCAAGTGTAGCAGACGGTGTTGTTACAGCAGGAGAAGTATTGTCAGCAGCCTGTGACGCAATTGTAGTACCGACAGGCGCAGTAGTAACCGCTATTGTTTCGTTAGGATTAAATCTTGATGTCTTTGTCGTACTGCAAGAAGAAACATCAAGAGTACCGTAAATTGCACCTGTTTTGTTAGGGTCAAGCTTTTCGGTTATTATCGCCATTGCCGTTCTGATTTTGTAATCAATATCTTCCGGCAAACCGATAATAACAGCTATTCTGTTGTCATAAACAAGCTCTATATTCGCTGTATTTGTAACATCAATACCCGTTATTCCTTTAAATTCGTTTTTGCTTAACGAGTCGGAAATTTCTTCAAGAATTACAGGCACATTTTCATCGCTGTATGATACATATTCGCCGACTGTTGTATTTTTAAGTGAACTGCTTGAAAGTACGGGGTAGTTTGACGAATTGTCAGCCATAACATCAAGTATTCTGCCTTTTGAACTGATAAGCAGGAATTTTCCGTCATTTATAATAACATAAGACGGAACAGCGTCTGTTATGGTTATTTTTATTGTATCGGGCACTACAAAATCAACTTTTGCAGATTCGACATAAGGCAGTTTCTCTGCAATTTTATCGGGTGTTGCAGTCATTTTACCTACAAAAATATTACTCTGCAAAGCTACATTTGCATACGAAAGTATTTGATCTTCGCTGTAAAAGCTGTTTCCCTCTACCTCAATTTTTTCGGTTTTAAAAAGAACTGTAAGCGACAAAATTACGCCGATTAAAAGCACCACGCCGCAGGTAATTGCCGACGCCATAATTCGGCGTTTTTTAATTTGATTTGAAGTCATAGGCTTTTTAAGGCGCTTAACTTTTTCATTTTCCTGCTCGTGAATACTTTGGGCAACTCTTTGCTGCTTTTGGCGCTCACCGAATTCATCTATATAAAAACCGTCATCATAAGCCCTTGGCTTTAGATTTTTGATTTTCTTTTCACTTTTTCTTATAAAGCGTTCTTCCTGACTGAGATCATCTCTCTGCTTTTTCATCTGTTCATTGAGTTTTTGCTCAATTTTGCTGTGAGATTTGTTCTCTGTCTTTTTTTCGGATTTTGTATTATTTTTTGTTGCTTTTGCCTTTTGTGCATTGTAATTTTTCTTTGACGGTGCGGTTTTCGGCTTTTTGTTTTCGCCTTGTTTTTTAGGCTCATTCTGCTTTTTGGCACTGTCTTTATTTTCCTGTTTAGCGGAGGATTTTACTGCCTTTTCCCTGTTTTTTCGGTACTTTTGTGCCTCTTTGGCAGCCTGCTTTCGCTGCTTTCCGATTTTTCTGCGTTCTTCCGCCGAAAGCTCCTTCCTCTTATCTTCTGCCATATTATCCTCCTTACAAATATACCCATCCTAAAGCTTTGATATACTCGCACCCAAAGAACCGAGCATAAGCTCTATATTTTCATATCCTCTTTCCAAATACTCCGAATTACCTATATCGGTAACACCGTCTGCCGAAAGTGCGGCAATTACCAGTGCCGCTCCTCCACGCAAATCGGGCGCATCAACTTTTGCTCCGTACAGTGACCGCACACCCTCTACAACGGCAACCTTTCCTTCTGTTTTTATCTTTGCACCCATTCTGGAAAGTTCGCCTGTATGTCGGTATCTGTTTTCAAAAATATTTTCGACAAACACGGTAGTTCCTTCCGCTACGCTTGCAACTGCCATAAGAGGTGCTTGAGCATCGGTAGGAAAACCGGGATACGGCATTGTACGAATAGTTCTGATAGCCGAAAGTTTTTGCGGTGCGGATATCGTAAGATTTCCGCCGCTTGAGCGTATCTTGCAGCCTGCCTCCTCAAGAACGGGAATAACTGTTCCGAGGTGACTCTGCACAATTCCTTTCAGCGTAATTTTTGATTGAGTAACAGCCGCAGCAGACATAAGAGTTGCCGCAACTATTCTGTCGGGAATAATTGTGTGTTGAGTGCCGTTAAGCGACGAAACACCGTCTATCACAACAACTCCCTCGCCTGCGCCGCTGATTTTTGCTCCGCAACTGTTGAGATAATCTGCAAGGTCGCAAATTTCAGGTTCGCAAGCGGCATTTATAATTGTAGTTGTACCGTCAGCGGTACTTGCGGCTATCATAATATCTTCGGTTGCACCTACGCTCGGAAACGAAAGAGCTATTTTTGTGCCTTTCAGCCCCTTTGGTGCAGTACAATCTATTACGCCATGTTTTTCTACAATTTCCGCACCCATTTGTATGAGTGCATTCAGGTGAATATCTATAGGACGAGGTCCAAGATCGCATCCGCCGGGGAGCGAAAGTTTGACCGCACCCGTCCGTGCAAGAACAGCACCTAAAAAAATAATTGAACTTCTTGTTTTTCTCATCAGAACATCAGGAATGTCATTTCTGCACAATCCGTCAGCGGTAATGAGCATAGTTGTATGAAATCGCTTTACATTACAGCCGAGATAGCGAAGAATCTGCGAGGATGCCTCAATATCCGAGAGAGCGGGACAATTGAAAAGCACATTCTCGCCCTTTGTCAGAACCGAAGCCGCAATAATCGGCAAGGCACTGTTTTTTGCACCCTGAACATTAACTTCACCGCTGAGCTTTTCCCGTCCCGTAACAAGAAGTCTTGACACAATAACACCCTCCTACATAAAATACCTTTACATTCTATGTATCAGATGCAAAATGTGTTACACAAGACCAAGCACACCTTTTATAACGGAGTAAATTCTCTCGTTAGCGTCTGTTATAGCGGTTTTTCTTGCATTTTTTGCATATTCGGCAAGTTTTTCGGGATTTGAAAGCATATTGTCTGCCTTTTGCATAAGCAATCTGCCTGTAAGATCCTTTTCTTCAATAATATCGGCAGCACCTGCATTAACAAGCGCCATAGCATTGTGATACTGATGATTTTCCGCAACATTCGGTGACGGAATAAGAATTGCGGGTTTGCCGAGTGCCTGAATTTCGCTAAGTGTAATAGCACCTGCACGGCAGATTACCAAATCCGCAGCCGCCATACAAACATACATATCATTAATAAACTCTCTTATGTCGAGATTGTCAGCTTTTTCAAGGTCACAGCCCTTTTCTTTCAAAAGGTCGGGGAACCATTTTCCGTATTTGCCGTAAGCGTGAATATGTTGGTATCTTCCGTCTATTCCGCTCCTTGCAATTAAATCGGCTACACCCTCGTTAATTTTTCTTGCACCAAGACTGCCGCCGAATGAAAGCACTACAGGTCTTTCGTCAACACCGAGCTTTGCCCGTGCCTCTTCCCTGTTTGCAGTAAGGATTTTACTTCTTACAGGGTTACCCGTAACGGCAAAATCCGCCTTTTTATCAAAATGCTTTTTAGCGTCGGGCACTGCAAGCATTACCTTGTCAACTTCTTTTGCGAGCATTTTGTTTGTAATTCCCGGATAAGCATTCTGCTCGTGAATAACGGTTTTTACACCGAGTTTTGCGGCAGCTCTGATAACCGGGCCTGAAACATATCCGCCTGTACCGATGCAAATATCAGGTTTAAATTCTTTTATAATTTTCTTTGCGTCAATAGAAGAAGTGATTGTTCTTTTTACAGTTTTTACATTGTCAACCAAGCCTTTCGGTGAAAGCTTACGGTTAAAACCGCTGATAACAATGAATTTCATATTATATCCTGCCTGCGGAACAAGGGTTTCTTCCATACCGCCCTTGTTGCCCACAAAAAGAAATTCCGTATCGGGTTTCTTCTGCTTTATAAATCCTGCGATGGCAAGAGCAGGGTTTATATGTCCTGCCGTGCCTCCTCCTGCAAGTAAAACTCTCATTTATATACCTCCAAACACTTACTGCTTTTCGATGTTTGCCGTTCTTGAAACCGAAAGCACAAGTCCCATCTGCGCAAGCAGCATAATAAGCGAACTGCCGCCGTAACTGAAGAACGGCAAGCTGATACCTGTATTAGGCAACCAGTCGGTAATTACAAGAATATTAAGTATTACCTGCAAACCGATCTGTGAAGTAAGACCTATACCCAAAAGTTTTCCGAAATTATCTTTTGAACGAAGTGAAAGTGTAATTCCTCTCCATACAAGAAGTGCAAATATAAGAAGTATGAGGACTGCACCCACAAGTCCGAGTTCCTCAACTACAATAGCAAAAATAAAGTCGTTCTGCGGTTCAGGCAAATAAAGGAATTTCTGTCTTGACTGACCGAGTCCGAGACCCCAAAGTCCGCCGGAACCTATTGCGTAAAGTGAGTTTCTTGTCTGCCATGTTGTCTGCCACATATCTTCGGTTGTGTATTCAAGCGACTGTCCCCAACCGTCCATACGGCTCATAGCATATGTAAGTCCGCCTGTCATAGCAAGCACAATTACCAATGCGCCGAGAATAATACCGCCTATTGCAAGGTATCTTGTTTTCATACCGCCAATGTAAAGCATAAGGACGGTAAGCATTGCAATAATAACGATACCCGAGTAGTGAGGCTCAAGGAAAAGTAACATTGCAGTCGTACCGAATACTGTAATACCGGGGAGTACGCTGAATTTCGGCAACTGCATTTTATCATAATGCTTACTGCACCAATGAGCAAAGAAAAGTATTGTAGAAAACTTTGCAATCTCTGACGGCTGAATATTAAAAGGACCTAAAGGAATCCAACGGTGTACGCCTGCTTCGCCTGACGGCACGATAAGTACAATTATCAAAGCAAGGTATGAAATACCCATAATAAGCGGAACAATTCTGTGCAGCTTATTATAGTTAAAAATCGAAACACCAAACATACACGCTACGCCGATAGCGGCAAAAATCAACTGTCTTACAAGGTAGTAGTAACTGTTGCCAAGGCTATAGTATGCAACCGGGTAACTTGCCGAAAACATCATAATCAAGCCTATTGTAAGCAACACAAGAATAATAATGCAGAACGGCAAATCTATACCCATACCCGTTGTAATCCAACCCGGCTTTTTTCTGCGCTTTTTACCTGTAGAATTTGCGGAATTCTTTTTAGGAGCGTTAAAGAATTTCTCTTTCTTAGCCTGCTCTGCTTCAAGATATTTCTCGTCATATATTCTGTTTATATCAGCCTTGAGTATCATATTCAGATACGGAGCCATTCGCAAAACCTCCCGTCAGTCTGAAAAAATAAATTAAGCAACTACACCAAAGTAAACAATCAACGCAGAAATCACGCCGAATATTGCTGTTACAATGCTGAATACGCTTACTATCTTAACCTCGCTCCAGCCACACATCTCAAAATGATGGTGAATAGGGCTCATCTTAAATAATCTTTTTCCGTGGGTAGCCTTAAAGTAGCTAACCTGTAAAATAACAGAGAACATCTCACAAAGGTAAACAATACCTATCGGAAGAAGAAGTATAGGCATATCAACAGCAAAAGCTATTGCACATACAAGTCCGCCGAGGAAAAGTGAACCTGTATCGCCCATAAATACCTTTGCAGGGTGGAAGTTCCAAACAAGGAAACCAAGGCAAGCACCTGCCGATGCTGCACTCCACGCTGTTACACCGAGAGCACTCATCATACATGCTATTACCATAAAGCTTATACATACAAAAAATGTAATTGAACCGTCAAGACCGTCTACGCCGTCGGTAAGATTTACCGCATTGACAATGCCGACAATTACAATTGCCGAAATAATGTAGTAGAAAAATCCGAGGTCAACTCTGCCAACAAAAGGAATTGTTGTTGCAGTGCCGCAGCCTGCAACTGCAAGAATAATAATATAAACAATAGCGGCGGCAAACTGTAAAATAAGTTTTTGCTTTGCTGTCAAACCTAAATTACGCTTTTTTACTACCTTGGTGTAGTCATCAATGAAACCGATAGCACCGTTTGCAAGGGCAAGGAAAAGTCCCGCAAATATCATTACGGTTTCTTTATGAATATCCGCAAAATAAAGGTTTATGAAATTCTTACCGATGCACATATATACAATTGTGCTTATTAATGTAACGGCTGTAATAGCTATAATAAACATAAAGCCGCCCATAATCGGAGTACCCTGTTTTTTCTTATGCCACTTAGGGCCGTCTTCAAGAATAGTCTGACCAAAGTGAAGTTTGCGAAGCATTGGAATTAAAAATGCACCCGCAACCGCAGAAATAATAAATGCAACGAGAGCCGCCACAAAAGTCCAGATTCCATATACCATTAATTATCGTTCCTTTCATACGGGCAAAGGGCTTGAATAATCAAAGCCCTGCCCAATGGTTATTTAACATTGCAGTCCCCTCTGAACCGCAAATTTTAATCGTTCACACTCACCGAAGAACTAAAGGTTACTGTAATCAACGATCCTTCACTAACCATAGTACCCTCTGCTATATCCTGTGATGTACTTACTACACTGCCGGAAGCCGCACCCACAAGGCTTACATTAAGTCCGTATGCACTTGCAACTGCATTTACCTCCGAAACCGAGTAACCGACAAGATACGGTACAGTCACCTTTTCTGCCGTACTTGCCTCATCCGTATAAAGTACAATGTTGCCTCCGCTCGGTATCTGTGATGACGGTGCAGGAATTTGTGAAATTACATTATCTCCGTCACCCTTTACAGTTACTGTAAAGCCGTCATTCTCTGCATTTGCAGTAGCTTCCGAAACAGAAAGTCCAACATAAGAACCTGCATATACATCAACATACTCAAGTTCGTCATCCGAGTAACTTGTTTTAATATCAAGATAAGGAAGAACCTCTGTCATAATATTGATAAATACAGGAGATGCTACCTGAGAACCGTAGTATGAAGCACCGTTCGGTGTATCAAAGAATACAAGCATAGCAACCTGAGGGTCATCGGCAGGAGCGTATCCGCAGAAAGATGCAATATAGTCTTCCTTATAGTTACTGATTATTTCCCCACCTTTTTTCTCGGAAGTACCTGTCTTACCTGCTACACGATAACCGGCAACATAACCCGAAGTCGAACCTGCTGTTGATGTGTTATATTCAAGAATTTCATTCATCTTATCAGATGTTTCTTTTGAAACAGCCTGGCGCTTAACTGTTTTTTCAACGGTTTTTACCACATTGCCGTCTGAATCTGTGATTTTTGAAACCACATAAGGCTGTAGTACATAACCGCCGTTTGCAACAGCGGCACAAGCTGTAATCATCTGAATAGGAGTGATTTTAAAGTTCTGACCGAATGAACCTACCGCAAGGTCAACTTCATCCATATCTGTAAAGAACTGGTCATCAGCCTCACCGGGAAGGTCAATTCCTGTTTTGTCCGCAAAACCGAATGCTTTATAATACTGTGTATATTTGTTAATGCCAAGCAACTGTCCCATCTGCATAAAAGCAGGGTTACATGAATTTACAATAGCCTCTGTAAAGCTTTGTGTACCGTGGCCTGCAAGGTTATGACAATGAATAGGATCGGCATCAGCGATTGTCATTGAACCCGCACAATAAAATGTACTTGTGTCCGGATTTACAAGACCTTCTTCAAGAACCATTGACGCTGTACACATTTTAAATACAGAACCCGGCTCGTAAGTATCGGCAACAGCCTTATTACGCCACATTGCTGAC
>ULXH01063301.1_pt1 | contig 36299 bp, 25 predicted proteins | sample 1961101 | NCBI WGS metagenome assembly ULXH01 (sample SAMEA4835833, study PRJEB28245) | human gut metagenome | biome: gut microbiome; material: fecal sample | place: Denmark | collected 2008 | reverse complement strand
GCCGCTCCGGTCTCCTTGTAAGTTGTCTTGAAGTCGCGTGCGCTCGAACCGCCTACCACGGCTATCACAACATCAGAACGACGGGCTGCTTCTACTGCCTTATCGATATCAGTATTCATTGTGTCGCGAACGGCACAGCCTTTCACATACTCTACAGCATTGGCCGGAAGTTTAGAAAGAACACCGTCGAGCACAGTCTTTATGTTGCTTTCCTCCTGCGGAGCCGTGTAATCGCCCAACATATTATAACGGTTATCGGCGTTAGGACCTACAACGGCTATACGCTTCACTTCCTTCGCATCGAGAGGCAATACATTATTATTCTTCAGGAGCACTATTCCGCTCTGAGCTACACGGCGAGCGAGATTAACGTTTTCGGCACTGCGAACTTCCTTGGCTGCGACTTTAGGATTGACATACGGATTTTCGAACAAGCCCATCTCGAACTTCAGTCGCAACACACGTGATACAGCAGAATCTACTACAGCCACCGAAATCTTGCCGTCCTTCAGCGCATCGCGCAAATTCATATAGGCATCACCACCCAGATCGACATCAACGCCTGCCTTGGCAGCCAGCAATGCTGCCTCAGCGTTAGACGAAGCTACCATGTGATTGCCGTGAATGCCCTCTATACTGTATAAGTCGGACACCACGAAGCCACGGAAACCCCAATCGCCACGCAATATATTATGATACAACTCCGTATTGGCAGTACAAGGTACACCATCGATAGAGTTATACGAAGTCATGACCGACAACGCCCCGGCATCTATCGCCTTACGGAAAGGAGGAAGAAAGTTCTGAATCATATCTCGCTTGGTGACAACAGAATAATTTCCGTTCTGTCCACCTTCGGGCACAGCATACGCTATAAAATGTTTCAGCGTGGCTATCGTGGCGAAAGACTTATCAAGCTTACCACCTCCCAAGCCGCGTACCTCGGCAGCTCCAAGCGTACCGCTCAACACCGGATCTTCGCCGAATGTCTCCTCCACTCGGCTCCAGCGAGGGTCACGAGTAAGATCGAGCACCGGACCATAACTGATATGTCCACCCTGCAAACGTACCTCCTTACCGATAACACGACCAACTTCCTCAAGCAAAGCTTCCGACCATGTCGCTGCCAGCCCTATACCCGTAGGGAACACTGTAGTGCCTATAGCCATATGGCCGTGAGGAGCTTCTTCCGCCAAGAACATCGGGATGCCCAAACGTGTATTCTCTATTACGTACTTCTGCAATGCGTTTCCAGCCTTAGCCGCCTTCTCAGGATTCAGACCGTTGGCCAGCGTCTTCTTAGTCCACGGGTCGGCACGATACACTGCCCACAGCATACCAGCGTTACGCTCGCTTATCAGCTGCTTGAACTTTTCCGAAGGAACCACATCCTTACATTTTATAGTATACATCTCCCATCCCAAAGGACAGAGCAACTGACCAACCTTTTCCTCTGCCGTCATGCGAGAAAGCAAATCGTCTACACGAGTCTGTACCGGCAAATTCGGATTCTTATAAGGAAGCTGCTTAGGCTGAGCCTGTGCACACACTGCCCCTATCATTAGAAGTAATAGCGACTTATACCTTTTATGTAACATCATAATTATAAAATTACAAAAGCCTGCCGCCTTAAGGCTGCTCTATATGGCAACACCATTGGCGACAGGCCTTTCTGTAGCGATTAAAAAGAATCTACCTATCTCAATCTTTTATTTTAGAACGGACACTTCTGATTGTCAACGTAAGTAACGTTTCCATACGGAACAGCATTGTATCCGTGACCTGTCATATCGAGCACCGTACCATCATCCTGAGTCTCGCCATTGAAACGCCAGTAAGCAACCAAACCATCGCTTGTAGGATCTACGTAGCAAACGCCATCCTCAATCTCGGCTGCTGTACGAGCCTTATTCCATACACGGCACTCGCTCACGTAACCGTTAAAGAAACGCTGATGCCCAACAGAACGACCTATAGCGAATGTATCATCCCAAGTATGACCATCGTATGCCATACTCAAGTTGATAGTACCACCGTTCTTGGTCTCTACAAACTGAATCTGCTCTCCATCCAAGTATACGCGCAAATATTGACCATCGTACACAGCTGCAAAGTGATACCAACGACCTGTTTCGAAATCCTTATCAGCCCATGCTTCATAGTGATCTTTCTTATCAGGGTGAGAAGCCGTACCTATAGATGCCTTAGCCAACTGCAATCTGTTACCCGGCTTTCCGGCACCATCACCAAAACGGAAGAGGAAGTTTTCCTCACATCCGCAAAGTGAAGCGATACCTCTTGATCCAGGGAAGCTCTTAGGATAAACCTTCATTTCAAGAGTCATTTGTTGCAAAGCTTTTACCGGACTGTCTTCTCCACCGAAAGAAGGAATATCAAAACTTTGGCTACCGCTTAAGTAAGCAGCCTTGATATTGATAACCTTAGTCAGCATTACGTATGCCGTACGTGAAGACTCCATCACTTTAAAATCACCATCCGATACAGAAGTAATAGACACTGGCAAGCAATAAGATACACCTTCCTTCAATTGTTCAGAATCGGCAGTTACCCTGATTTGTGTAGACTGATTCTTTCCCGAAGCAATCACTACATCGCTGGCATCAATACTATAACTACCCTCGGGCGGCATCTGACAATTACGACCGGTAGAAGCGTTGAAAGATTCAAGCAATGACGGAGATACCTGTACCCCTACTTTTACATCAGACTTCATTCTGTCTGTAGCAGTAACGGTAAGTCCCAAAGTAGATTGACCTTCCACCAAGAATTTCACTGTAGGAGAAGTCAGAGTGCCTGTCATATAGACAGCATCACTATAATTAGGTTCTTTCTGACAGCCAGTTGCCATAAACAACAGGGCTGCAAAAGATGATAATATATATTTCTTCATAGTCTTAACTTAATTATTTAGCATAAACATTAAATACGCCACAATCTAAAGATGCACCATACCAACCACCGGCATTGGGAACTGTAATACGAATATATCGTGCAGTAAGCGGAGCATAAAAAACACAAGCTTCTATTTCTGTTCCTGATTCTATTTTACCTTGCGATTTCCAATCCGTGCCATTATCACTCGTACTTACAGTCATATCTGCAGAGAATGCTCCTGTCTCCTTTTCTTCCCAAGTGGAATAATCATATCCACTAGTTGTCATCTTTATGGCATCAAAAGTATACTGTTTTCCCATATCAATATTCAGATAAAGCTCTCCAGAACGATTTGACATAGAACAATGAGTATTATAATCTCCATCAAAGATTGACTCTATCGGGTCATACCATGACTGAATAGAGCCATTAGTAGTTGCAGTCCATCCTGCTTGATCAGCTACCAAAGCACCAGTACCATTATATGTAGTAACATCATGATTCATATTATCTTCTGTTACAGTAACAGTTATGAAAGTAGGCTTGAGCATATTGGTACTTAACTGCGAGTCACCTCCTTCTACCGATTCCAAGCGCAAAGGAATGATGTATCCCTTATCGCTCTTTAATGATCCCAAGACATCGGCATTATCAGTAAGTTGCACATGCGCAGTATCACTTACAGCCATGCCTCCGGCAGGAATAGTCATCTCCATATTATTCAATACAAGAGCTTCGGTAGGCATAGCTTCGAATTCGGTGCCATGCTCTTCGTTGTAATCAGCAATCAGAGAATTATCCACTATCACCTTTACCTTTATATTTTCGATTGCCTTTTTAGAGCACTTAGCCGGCCACTTAAAGTCTACATTACTGATTGTACTGATAGGAGTATGCACAATCTTGAATGCCTGTGAATTATCTTGCGTATATACTCTATTATACGGGTCGCCATACACATCGTAAACATCTTCTTTGTCACAGGCAGCCAAGCTGAGCGAACAGATGGTAAACGCACCTATATAAAACAGATTCTTTCTATTTTTCATTGTCTTACTTCATTAAAGTTAATCAATAAACAGCAGGATTTTGTATCTGAATACACTGACGGAAACGATAATATGGTTCCGGATTGTACTCATTCACATTATAATCACGATGGATAAAGAATGCGCCGAAGCCACCTTTATGTTTGCCATTAGCCGGTTTGTAACTTGCCTGCTTATACATAGACTTCATACTAGTTTGGTAATTATCGCCCATATTGCAGCAATATACAACCTTTTCGTCTGGCCATCTGCCAGCACCTGTTCCACCTCCGTAGGCTTGTAAGAAGCAATAGTTACTATAAGGAATCAAGCTAGTCATGCTGGTACTTGTCTGGTCGATATTCAGCATTTTGTCGCAAATTCCAGGTTGCGAAGCTATTTCTTCACCGTAGCGCTCTTTGATAAGTTGCAAACGTTCTTCCTTGGTAATATCTGGGTTCGGTCCCATATATTTTGCCATGTGTTTGTAGAAATACTCAAAATTAGAACCACTCAAGAAGTCACCTTCGGGTTCGTAGTCAGCATCAAATCCGTCAAGATCGTTCAAGAATACCTGATCAAGAAAATACTCTGCATACATTTCGAAAGAACGATTAAGAGCTGCAGTTCTTTCATCTCCAGCAGGCATCGCCTTAGCTTCATTATAAGCCTTCTTAAAATCATGTTCATCGGTTTCAGCGTCAATACGGGTAATGGCAACACAAAGCATCTTAGTTCCTTTTACCTTTTGCACGAAACGTAACTCATCCCAAATCTCCGTATTTTCTTTTGCCGGAATACCGCCCCATAAGGAACAAATATCCAAGCTATCTGGCAATCCAGTAAAACGAACGGCCTCCGAATTCTGAGCTCCGTATTGTGCAAACCAACCAAAAGCTATTTCATGATCACTTGCTTTATAGTCGCGTAAGTTCTGATAATATTGGTCGTCGTAAGTCAATGGCTTCTGAATCTCGATAGATTCAATGTCCGTATCACATGCAGTCATCAAACTGCTCATAGTAAGCGCGGCCAATAAATATTTTATAGTTTTCATATTATTCTGATTACTTAGTTAGATTGTTCTACTAATCTATTTATCTCTTTACATCCCACCACAAGCGTGTACCTGCCGCATCCTGACCGTTCAACAAAGAAACGGCAGCCTGAGTATTTGCGCTATTGTCAGAATATTCGGTAGTAGGGAATTTCAAACGGCTGATAAGTTCACCTGTTTTCACTTCTCCACCTGATGCGTTAGTACTGATAGTAACAATGCCTGGATATCCAGTACGACGCATTTCGCTCCAAGCCTCTACTCCATCAGGGAAGAGAGCAATCCACTTCTGCACCATGATACGTTCAAGTTTATTTCCTTCAGAGGCTTCGTCATCCCATTTCACTGTAAGCTTAGAAATCATTCCGCTTACATTAGTATTGGTTCCTCTTGACGGATCTACATAAGTAGCAGACGGCACATTAGTATCATCGGCCAAGTATGTATCCGCTCCGGTAGCGCCTTTAGAAGAGAAAGAGGTCTTTACACCTTCTTCATAATACTCCTGCACGCTCTTGTCGCCTAAGCCTAAACGCAACTTAGCTTCTGCCTGAAGGAAATAAGATTCGGCTGCATCCATCCATACGATAGAGCTTGTCTGCGATACATTCATGCTTGATGCGGCTTCCGACAGAGTTCCTTGGTTACGAGAAGTTTGTCCGTTACGCACACCCTTGTATTCTCCGCTTTTCTTAGCAGGGCTGAAATAAACAGCCAAACGCGGGTCTTTCAGTCCGTTAAGATAACAATCCATAGTAGCGCTCATACGGAAATCATTGAAGCTTTCGTAAGCTTCCCACCATTCATTCATAAAGGTGAAAGTAGCTGCCTGCTTCAAGATGGCGTTATCAGAAGCCGAAGCCATCAATCCTACAGAATGTGTAATAGCTGCCTGGGCTTCGGTACGCGCCTTAGCTTCGTCAACAAAAGAAATACGCATAGCCAAACGCAAACGGAGTGTATTGGCAAACTTAATCCAGCTTGATACTCGGCCATTATATACAAAATCATATCCTTCCATATAAGGAGATGAAGTATGACTGTTGTATTCGGTAAGAATATCGATGGCACTTGCCAATTCTTCAAAGAACTTATAATATACATCCTTCTGGCTATCGTAAGCTACCTGAATGCCTTTACCGAACTGTGAGTAAGGGATAGGACCGTACTTATCTGTAATGCGGCTCATGCCGAATACCTTTACAATATTGGCCAAGGCACGTGCAGGCGATGTTTCATCGGTATATTCCACTATCTTTTGCCAAGGCTGCATCACTTCTGTATAAGCATTATTAAAAGAAGAGTTGTACCATTGCGGATAAAGCTTATAGCAGTCGTTATCTTCGTTTCCGGCATAGTTCCATGTCTTGATAGGAGCGCAATAGCTGGCAAAGATATCACCGGTAAGCATCTGAGTTTCTTCGAACAAACCACCTTTATCTTTTCCTACCACAAATATACCTCTCTCCATCTGTGTAAAGTAAGCTCCGGTCAAGAGGTTGTCTTGTTCCATTTGTCCAGGAGTTACCTCGTTAGGATTGATATTCCAACCCTCGAATTGACCGGTACAAGCTGCCAACAACAAACCTCCGGCCAGTAGCGCACCATTCAGTGCTTTTTTATATTTTAATGACTGTTTCATTGTATCGATCTTTAGAAATTGAGTTCAACAGAGAATCCTAAGTTACGCAAACTCGGTAGCATAAAGTAATCCATACCGCTGAAGTGTGTACCTGTACTAGCTGTCAGTTCTGGGTCGAACGGTGCCTTGCAATAGAACATCAGCAGATTACGGCCGGTGAGCGAAACGTTCATGCCTTGAATCCAAGGTATTACTTTATTAACCGGAACATCGTAACCCAAAGACAATTCTGCCAAACGTACATTGGTTGCGCTGTATACGTACATAGAACCTACACCGCTACCCACTACGCTGTAATACTTCTGCACTGCAGGAACTTTTCCTCCGTTAATCATAACATATCCCAAATCGCGTGAGGTAGCTGTAGCCTTTGAAACGCCATAAGCATCCATCATGGCTTGTGTTTGCGAAACAACGATACCGCCAACACGGGCATTGATCAAGAAGTTCAACGACAGTCCTTTCCAAGAGAACGAGTTGCGCCATCCCATCATATATCTGGCTTGCGAGTTTCCGGCATAAATCCATCCGTCCTTGCGTTCGCCAGCTGTATTATCTACAGTTACGGTGTTATTTACATAATCTACATCGATGTAACCGTGTGAGTCTGTGCGAAGAGCTGTTACATACAAGTCACCGATAGAACCTCCTTCTACAAGACGAGACTGTACGATTTCCAATCCACCCAATTTCATCATGTCTTGGCTAATAACTTCGCCCGAAGACAATGTAGTTGGTTTCAGCAATTGCTTTACTTTATTACGGTTGATAGTATAAGTAAATGTAGAGTTCCACTGTACAGGTCCCAATGGCTGATTCAGTGTCAAGCTGGCTTCGATACCTTTATTATCTACCTGTCCACCATTGATATAGATAGAAGAGTAACCAGAGCTGGATGAAATAGAGGGGTTAAACAACTGATTGTAAGTAGATGTTTTATACAAAGATACATTCAACGCCAATTTTTCATTCCACAGATGCGACTGCAAACCAAGTTCCCATGCCTTGGTACGCTCAGGCTTGATATCTGTATTAGGATAAGTGGTAGAAGTAGTAGGAGATGCCGACTCATACGGATAAGTTTGATATGCTACATAACGTGTAGGCGCATTACCTACTTCACTATATGAACCGCGTACCTTCAAGAATGTAAGTACATCGTTCTTGATAGGCAACAAGTCTGTAAGGATAGCCGAGAGTCCTACCGACGGATAAGCTACCGATTTAGAATCTGTCCAAGCCAAAGCCGACGACCAGTCAACACGGCCTGTTACATCCAAATAAAGTTTGCTCTTCCATCCCAACTGTGCAGTGGCGAAGATAGACTGAGTCTGGTCATGATAACCATCTTGCTGGAATTTAACGGTAGACTGCATCAAGTTGAGTGTAGTAAAGCTGTTGGCCACAGAGTTCAAGCTGCCACCTACATCGAAATACTTATAGTTAACATCCTGAATGCTGGTACCCAATGTACCTGTCAAAGAGAAGTCTCCGAAATATTTATCGATGTTCAACATTACGTCACCGTAAATCTGGCGTGTAGTGTCATCACCTTTATAATATCCACCATATTTCTGGCAGAAAATGTTATCGGTAGAAGCCGAGTACTTCTTTTCGTACAGAGAAGATGTATGGTCCATCTTGGCACGAGCACCCAAAGTAAAGCCTTTGGCTATTTCAAAACTCAAACCTCCGCTTATAAGGAAACGGTTCTTGTGATTAACGAAATTATCGCGGTTGATAATCCAGTACGGGTTCTGCAAAGCGATTCCCTGGTTGCCCCACGGCCAATACTGAGTTTTGAAGTTACGGCTTTCATCGTACATCTCAAACTGCTGAAGCATATCAAGGCTGTAGCTCGGCGACATCAGATAGATAGGAACTATAGGGTTGAAATACTGACCCTGTGATACCATGTTCTGTTCGCGAACATTCATGTAACTGGCACTCAAGTCAAGGCGCAAGCGATCATTGAGCATACTCGTAGTATTACGAATAGTAAAGTTATAACGGTCGAGCGTATTGTTAGGCACGATACCTTCAGCATTGGTAGCAGCCAACGAAAGGAATGTCTGGTTCTTCTCGTTACCGTTGCTAAGAGTCAATGAGTTGGTTTCGTTCCAACCAGTTTGATAAAAGTCGAGAGGATTATAACTGCTTGGTTCTCCTAACTTCTGTCCCCAGCTTTTGATTTCGCCGGTAGAAGCACCGTATGTATTCTGAAATTCAGGAGTTACGAACGGATTGAAGAATGAAGTATTGTTGGCATAGCTAACGCGGAGTTTGTCTTTAGCACCTTTCTTAGTGGTAATCATGACAACACCGTTTGCCGCATCGCTACCATAAAGGGCAGAAGCTGCTGCACCACTAAGTACCGACATGGTTTCTATATCTTCGGGGTTAATCATTGAAGCACCGTCGCCCGATTGTCCCATACCGGTCATAAAGTCATTAGGCTGAGTAGTTTGCAGTGAAGGCATCGGAATACCGTCTATTACATACAACGCATTGTTATTACCTGTAAGTGACTTGGCACCACGCATAACCACCTTTGCGCTACCACCGATACCCGATGAACTGGAGTTGATAACAACACCGGCTATCTTACCCGACAAGCTATTCATAAAGTTAGCGTCTTTTACACCTACGATATCAGACGCCTTTACCTCTTGCACATTATAAGACAGCGCCTTTGCTTCTTTCTTAATACCCAGCGCTGTTACAACGACTTCATTAAGCATTTCGGTATCTTCCGCCAAGCGGATAGCCATAGGTTTGGCATCTACCACCTTAGCTTCATGAGTTTTATATCCTACATAAGATACTTCTATGATATCGCCCTTACTGGCGGTGAATTCAAACTTACCGTCCATATCGGTAATAGTTCCGTTGGTAGTGCCTTTAACTTTTACGTTTACACCAATCAACGGCTCTCCCTTAGTGTCGGTAACGGTACCGTTTACATGAACTGTAGATTTCTGCTGAGATGCCTTATTTTCGGAAACTGACAGGATGATTTGCTTATCGACTACTTTATAAGTTACATTAGTACCACGAAACATTCCGTCGAGTACCTCGCGAATATCGCCCGATTTACTGTTTACCGATACAATGCGACTTCCGTTAATCGCCTTGTTATTATAAAGAAACACATAATCGGATGTTTCTTCTATCTGATTCAACACTTGCTCTACCGATACTCTGTTCATCGATATAGCTGTGCGAGTGCGCTGTGCCATGCTGTTAACAGCCATAAGCTGCGTACCTGCTGCAAATAATAGTACTGCACTAATCCTCATAGATAAAGGAAGTTTTAGATTTAAAGTACATTTAGAACATAGTTTACTAAATGAATCATAATTTTTCATACCTTTGCGGTCAACTAAAAGTTTATAAATAAATGAACTTAGGTTTTGATTCGCGGCAAGTTTTCTGTTTTTAGAGACCTCTTCTTGTCGTGAATCTGGGTTTACTTCTAAGGAAGAGAGTTGCTGCCAACAGCTTTCTTCCTTTTTTTATTTTTTCTTCTTCTGTGTTACATCATAGGCGTTTTCATTTTTTTAGTTTTATGGTTTACTAATACAATTCCACTATCACCTTTTTACGGCTCAGTGTTTCATCGTCTTGCAGACTGCTGTCGTGAAGCTGCCACTTCATTCTGGCCGACTGTGCAAGATAATCAATAATCTGAGGCAAAGTTTCGTTGCGGAATGTAGCACGGTATCTATATTCTCTGTTATACCTATTGCTTAACTTAATGTCTACGTTAAAATGCCGCGACAAACGCTTGAATATCTCATCGAGCGATGCGTTGCGGAAAATCAGTTTTCCGTCCTTCCATGCTACTTTTTCGTAAACATCAACTTTGTCCTTGGTCCATTGTCCACTCTCTCTGTTGTAAAGTACTCGTTCACCCGGATTCAAGACCAATTCCTTGGCCTGCGGGGTAATAACGTTTACTTTACCTTTTTCAAGCACCGTCTCTATGCTTGCGTCATCGCCATAAGCCGAGACGTTGAACTTAGTTCCGTACACGTAAACCTTAAGTCCGTCGGTCATATTTACATAAAACGGACGCTTCTTGTCGGCTTCCACTTCGAAATATGCCTCGCCTGTAAGTTCTACGTTACGACTGTCTCCCTGAAAAGCAACCGGATACCTTAATTTACTACCTGAATTTAGCCATACCACAGAATGGTCGGGCAACTCGTAACGCATTATTGATCCGTTAGCAGAAATAACTTCCGCAAATTGCTCAGCCGAATCGGGTTTACTGAAATACATCCAGCCAAGCACCAGCGAAGTCATCAGCAGAGGTAGTGAGAAGAATGCTGCGTATTTCATTAACGACTGATAAAGTTCCATGCGCTTACTGCGTTTAGCTTTACGCATCGTCTTTTCGTACGACCTATCTACATCGATAGATTCTATCTCGCGGATGGCATTTCCCAATGCCATTGCCTTCTGCAATAACTGTTCAGGATCCTGTTTCTTCATCTTACTCTTACCTATTAATCGTTCTTTTTAATTGCAATTACACTAATAATACAATCGTGCTACACCGAAAAGGACAGGTAAAACACACTTTTTTTCGATTTTTTTCGAAAAAGTGATTTTTCTCCGTTTTACACCTTATTATATAGTATGGTCAAAACAAAAAGGGAGGCACAAATCAGTCCTTATAAATATCTAATAATCAACCATGTATAACTTACTAAAAAGCATCGCATTCTTTCAATTGAACCATCGCAATGTTTCACTTATACCATCGCAATCTTTTCCCAGCGAACCGCATTCTTTTTTTAGCCACTCGCATTAAAAAAAGAGCAGTCTTCGAATTTGGTCCTTTATATTTACAACTAAATTTGAACCACAGAATTGTGCAATAAAATCTTTATACGTACCTTTACGAACCAACAATTAGAGAGAAGTTAAAATTAATACCTAACCAACATGAAACACTTATTATTGGCATCGCTATTTGTGGCAAGTTCCATTACTGGCGCAATGGCACAAAAGTATTTCGAAAAGCAAGTGGTATTTCCTGCTAACGCAACTGCAGCAGAGAAAATAGACATGGCTTCGAGACTTGTACCTACAAAGCAGCAACTTGAATGGCAAAGAATGGAGCTTACCGCATTCCTTCACTTCGGGGTAAACACATTTACAGGCAACGAATGGGGAAACGGAAAGGAAGATCCTTCTATCTTTAACCCAAGCGACCTGGACTGCGAACAATGGGTACGCACCCTAAAAAACGCAGGGTTCAAAATGGCTATCATAACTGCCAAACATCACGATGGATTCTGTCTGTGGCCTTCTAAAACCACTAAACATAGCGTAGCATCATCGAAATGGAAAGATGGAAAAGGCGATGTGGTAAGAGAACTCAGAAATGCCTGCAAAAAGTATGGGCTGAAGTTCGGAGTTTACCTCTCACCGTGGGATAGAAACGCTGAATGCTACGGAGACACGCCGGCTTATAACCGCTTCTTCATAGAACAGCTTACTGAATTGTTGACCAACTATGGCGAAGTGCACGAAGTATGGTTTGACGGAGCAAATGGTGAAGGTCCTAACGGAAAGAAACAAGAATATGACTGGGATAGCGTTCTTAGCACTATCCATCGTCTGCAACCAAAGGCGGTAACGGCTATTATGGGCGACGATGTTAGATGGGTAGGTAACGAAAGAGGCTTGGGACGTGAAACTGAATGGAGCGCAACAGTGCTTACACCGTCTAGTCTGCCTCAAGCCGCAAAAAACAATACGGCATTGAATATAGATGGTATGAAGAATGACTTGGGTAGCCGCGAAATGGTAGCCAAAGCTACAGAAATGCATTGGTACCCATCGGAAGTTGACGTATCTATACGTCCGGGATGGTTCTATCACGCATCGCAAGATAATCAGGTAAGATCGCTGAAGAACCTGAGCGACATTTATTTCCAGTCGGCAGGATATAACTCGGTATTGTTGCTGAACATTCCGCCCGACCAGCGCGGACATATCCACGAAAACGACTCGATTCGTCTGTGCGAATTCTCGGCTTATCTTAAAGAGACTTTCTCGCAAAACTACTTGGCTAAGAACAAAGCGTGGACAGGTACCAACGGCAAGACTTACGAGTATGCCGTAAAGAAGGGTGCTACAGTTAATGCATTCATGCTGCAAGAAGACATCACAAAGGGTCAGCGCATGGAGGACTTCTTGGTAGAAGCGCTCATCAATGGCAAATGGACTTACTTGGGCGAAGGCACTACCGTGGGATATAAACGTCTGATTCGGTTCTCTGACTGCACACCCGAACGTATACGCGTAACTATCCGCTCATGCCGTGGCACTGCCAATATAGCGAACGCCGGACTGTATTACGCTAAACCGATAGCCGATAACAGCGAAAAGCTGAAGTTAAGCGATGTAGATGTAAAAGAATGGAAGATAGCCAACGGAAACAATGCTATGCAATCGGCAATAGATGGCGACATCAAGACCGTTTATCGTGGCGATGGCTTGCAAGCTCTTACCGTAGATATGGGTAAAGACGTATCAGTTAAGGGATTCTGCTATGCTCCGGCAGCCGACGGAAACCTGAAAGGTACTATCTACCAATACGAATTCTACGTAAGCAACGATGGTAATAACTGGACTAAATGCGAAGCCAGCAACGAGTTCAGCAATATCATGCATAATCCTATTCCGTATTTCGTAAGATTCGGAAAGGCTTATAACGCACGCTATTTCAAACTGGTTCCTACAGCCGAAATCAATGGACAGCAATGTACATCTATCGGCGAAGTTGGTATTTTGACAAAATAAGACAATGAGTGAGTATCCCTCTCAGCGTTCTGTATAGATATGGAAAGCTGAGGGGGATAATCATGTAAATACATAATTATGATGAACGATTATAAAATAAGAAAAGCTACAACCGATGACTTGCCTACTATCATGAGGCTGATAGACGCATCGAGAGAAATAATGCGAAGCAACGGCAACTTGACACAATGGCCTGTAGGTTATCCGGCAGCGGCAACCGTTAAAGCCGACATAGACGACGGTACTTGTTACTTGATAACCGATAACGAAAAGGCGATAGGTTCTTTTGCGCTAAAGCCTGGTCCCGACCCTACGTATTCTATCATTTATAATGGAGAATGGCTCGACAATACGCAAGACTATTACGTTATACACCGCATAACCAGTCTGCCCGAAGCACACGGCATATTCGACACGTTGATAAACTACAGCTTTTCTGTATGTCCCAACATCAGGATAGACACTCACGAAGACAATACCATAATGCGTAAGCTACTCGATAAATACGAATTCACGTATTGCGGAATAATACACATAAGCAACGGCAGCGAGCGCGTGGCATATCAAAGAAAAGGCTGAGATTATTGAATCTCAGCCCTTTTGTTCTTTACCTATATAATCTAATACCTGATTATTTAGCCAAGCTGTAAACGATATCCATTATCTGCTTACCCAATTCGTCGGCAGATTCCATAGTAGAAGCCTCAGAATATACGCGGATAATAGGTTCTGTATTACTCTTACGCAAGTGAACCCACTTGTCAGGGAAGTCAATCTTAACACCGTCGATGTCATTGATTTCTTCATTCTTATAAAGTTCTTTCACCTTAGCCAGGATAGCGTCAACGTCAGTTTCCGGAGTAAGGTCAATACGGTTCTTAGCGATAAAGTAGCTAGGATAAGTAGCACGCAATTCGCTTACCTTCTTTCCTTCGTGTGCCAAGTGGCTCAAGAACAAAGCGATACCTACCAGTGCGTCACGACCGTAGTGAGAAGCCGGATAGATAACTCCACCATTACCTTCACCACCGATTACAGCACCTGTTTCTTTCATCTTGGTAACTACGTTCACTTCGCCTACTGCAGAAGCGTTGTACTGCATACCGTACTTACGGGTTACGTCGCGCAAAGCACGAGTTGAACTCAAGTTAGAAACTGTGTTGCCCGGAGTATGTTTCAATACATAATCGGCTACAGTAACCAATGTATATTCTTCGCCGTACATCTTTCCGTTTTCGCAGATAATAGCCAAACGGTCAACGTCAGGGTCAACAACAAAAGCAACGTCGTTACCGCCCTTAGCCATCAATCCCATGATATCGCCCAAGTTCTTTTCAAGAGGTTCAGGATTGTGCTGGAAGTCGCCTGTAGGTTCGCAGAACAATTTCTCTACGTGTTCTACGCCCAACTGCTTCAACAGTTCTGGCAAGATGATACCACCAACTGAGTTAACACAGTCGATAGCAACCTTGAAGTTAGCCTTACGGATAGCCTCAACGTCTACAAGATCCAAAGCCAAAACACTGTCGATGTGCTTCTGGTTATATGTATTGTCTTCTGTATATTTTCCGATATGATCGATATCAGCAAATTCAAAAGCGTCGGCAGCAGCTATGCTCAACACTTCTTTTCCTTCGGCAGCATTCAAGAATTCTCCGTGCTCGTTAAGGAGCTTCAAAGCATTCCACTGTCTTGGGTTGTGACTTGCAGTAAGGATGATACCACCACAAGCGCCCGACATGGTAACAGCCAATTCAGTAGTAGGAGTTGAAGCCAAACCGATGTTCAGAACATCGAATCCCATTCCCATCAAAGTTCCGCAAACTACGTTCTTCACCATCTCACCAGAGATACGTGCATCGCGACCAACTACGATAAGATTGCTCTTCTTAGTTGTTGTACGACGGATAAGTGTGGCGTAAGCTGATGTGAATTTCACAATATCCAGAGGATTCAAGCCCTCTCCTGCACTACCACCGATAGTGCCACGAATGCCAGAAATAGATTTAATTAACGTCATAATACTAAAATTATTTTCCTATATTATATGTTAGTTCGTAATAGCAAGGGTATACATATTTTGAAGCCGTACTTGTACCTTGTCCGTGTGGAACCAAAACTCGCACGCGTGCCACGTCGTCTGTAGACTGTGTACGTGCAGGTTTAAGATACTTCAACGGAAGCAGCCATCCCGAAGGAACTGATGTAGTGCTGTACATAGCGTACATACTGTACTTACGATTGCTCTGGAATGCTGCCGAATAAGAATTTCCGCTGATAGTCAGCTTATAGTCTTCGGGGAACAACTCCATACTGGGCATACCGTAAAGTTTCATGTTAGCCAACAATGTATCACCCACTTCCATTTTCGGAGTTTCGCGCGTCTGCATCGCTATCTCTACAAATCGAGAAAGAATCTCATAAGAGCCGTCCTTCAATACACGACCTCTGTATTCACCTTTTGAATCCTTCGGCCCTTTACACATTATATTCATGTAAACACCGCTTTCTTCAAACAGAACAAATTCGTTCGCGTTGGTCATTGTATCTTGAGCGTAGAATTCTTTTTCGCTTATAATCTTATAGTCGTGCGACAATATCCAAGCATTGATAGCGTCTGCCTCTTCTTCTTTCATCTCAGCGTATGTCTTGCTGTTGTTACAGCTCTGCAAGCAGAAAGCCAAGACTATCAGTCCGGCAAATAAAAATCTAATTGTTTTCATTTTTCCTTATTTGTTTAGCAAAAGTACTAATTTAGAATCTAAATAATGTATCCTATTATCCTTTTTTAGACCAATTTCATCCAAATATCGATTAACTACTGATTTTTTAGCAATAAATCTTCATATTTCACTAATGCACGCTTCACCACTTCTATCGCTTCATCCATCGGACCGTAAAATTCGCCGCCCGAAGCGTTAAGGTGACCACCGCCGTTGAAGAATTCAGAAGCTACCTTATTGCATGGAAAAGCACCTACCGAACGCAATGACACCTTCACCATATTTTTCTCTGTGTCTTCGCGCAGGAATATAGAGAAGCAGATGTTCTTAATCTGTAAAGGCAAATTCACGAATCCTTCGCTGTCGCCCTTAGAGAAGCGGAACTTCTTTTGGTCGTCTTTAGTAAGGCAGATAAGAGCTGTGCGGAACTGATGGAACACCTGCATCTTTTCATAAAGCACGTAGCCCATCAAGCGCAGACGGTCTTCAGAGTAAGTATAAAACACCTTACGGTAAATCTCATCCTTATCGATACCCTTAGACAGCAGTTCGCTTATGATGAAATAAATCTCTCTGTTATTAGAGTTATATGTAAAGCCTCCGGTGTCTGTCATCATACCAGTATAGATGCATTCGGCTCCTTCGTGGGTGATGTCTTCAAAATCACCAAGACGGCAGATTACACGAAACACCAACTCAGAGGTTGAAGAGATATTAGGGTGAGAGATAATTACATCGCAGAAATCCTCAGGACCAAGATGATGGTCTATCATAACCTTACGGCACTTGGCTGCGGCAACAGCCGGACCTACAGCATCGATACGCGACAGTGCGTTGAAGTCGAGGCAACAAATAGCATCGGCCTTCTGTATCAGCTCGTCAGCGAAATCAGAATAGCGATCGTAACGTATAATGTCCTTTGCGCCGGGCATCCATTTCAAGAAATCGGGGAAAGCGTTCGGTACTATGATATGCACATTCTTTTCTTGTGTCTCTAAGAAATGCAGCAACCCTAATGAGGAACCCAGTGCGTCACCGTCGGGAGATACGTGGGTAACAATTACTATATTTTCGGCCAAATCAAAGATTTTAGCCACCTTGTCAATGTTTGATTGAAGTATGACTTTGGAAAGCATATAAAAAACTTATTTTACTATATATTTAAGCGACAAAAATACGAATAATTTCATTATCTACAGAAGAATAGAATAAGAACCTTTTCCCGATAAGTCGATATAGTTTATACCGAGCGCATCGCATTCTTGCATCAATCGCTTTTTATATTTTTCGTTAATGCCGGAGTCGAAAACGATGGTGTGTATATCAAACAGATGCGACAAGTCTTCTATGTCGCCACGAAAACCGCCGCACAGATAGGCGTAGTGCAGTTTTTTCTTTTCCCGAGAGGAATAGCCAGTCCAACGGGCATCATTCATCAGTGCGATATGCAAATCCTTCACCTTATATATATGGTGTGCAGAAGTCAGTTTAGATATTTCTCTGTTGCTACGAAGATATACCGATTTATGATAGAACAAAAGAGAGTCTTTATGGTAGTAGTTATCTATTAATATAGAAAAAGCCAGCACATTCAGCGTAAGCAGCAAGCACGCCAAACGGCGGAAAGAGAATTTCGACATAAGCAAAGCCAATACATATAATCCGATTAGCATTAATGCCGACTGCACTACGGAGGTATGGATAGAAGTAATCTGTGCTCCCGGCAAACCGCTCACCCACTCCATAGTGGCGTTAAGCAGACTAACGCTCCACTGCAATGGAAGCAAGAACCACCCTAACAAGAATGGAACAAAAGAAAAAGCTAATGAAAGTATGGTAAACAGCAATATACATACCGCAAGCGGAGTAACTACGATGTTCGCCAAAAGGAAGTACACCGGAAATGCCCCGAAGTAATAAAGAACCAAAGGCAATGTGCCCAACTGTGCCGACAATGAGAGGCATACGGTTTGATATACAAAACGCAACGCACGGTTACTGATATCAAACAGTCCGGCAAAGTATGGGTAAAAGAATAATATGGAGAATACCGCCACGAACGACAACTGAAAACTTACATCGAACAGGCAGAAGGGGCAATATACAAGCATACAGAATGCTGTAAGCACTAACGGATAAAAGCCTGAGAAACGGCTCTCGGAAAGCACGAACGCCACTTCGTAAAAAGTAAACATACTCACCGCACGGACTACAGAGGGACTCAATCCGGTAATGAAGGCGAAAAGCCACAATACGCATACAGACACACCAACCAATAGCCATCGTCCGCCACGAACCCAGCGCAAAGGAGATAGCACAAGCAGCAATATAGCCGACAATAAGCCTACATGCAATCCCGACAAAGCCAACACGTGACTAGTTCCGGCTGCGCTATAAGATGATTTCAAGTCGGAAGAAAGTCCGCTTTTATCGCCCACCGTCAATGCCGCAACAACGGCTTGTACATCAGGCGACAATTGCCACGAACGAAATACTGACACCACACGCTCCCTCCAACGCAAAGCATTCTGCTTTAGTGACATCGGCACTCCTTCATCGGCAGAAAGCACTATCAGTTTGCCGGGATAGAGCACAGCTTTTCCTCCTACTCCACTACGCAATAAATGATTTCCATAATCGAAGTCTACAGATGGAGACACCTCGACCGACGGACTTGACATCCGCACATTAAAACAAATCCTATCGCCTATCACCAAAGGCTTGCATGTAGAATCAGGCATCTGATAAACAACAGCCTTTTTATCCACCGGCACCCAGCCAAGCAACGAATCTCTAACCGCCTCAACATTTAGCGTGAGTTGCCATGAACGAGCCTTCCGTACAGGAGCCTCAGCCAGCGTACCTATATAAGTAGCCTCATCAATAGGCCAATCGTACTGTACCTTCCGCTTTTCTTGCTGAGTAAGCATTGCCCCAAGCAAGCCGAAAGCAACGAGCGAAAGCACACCGAAAGTAAAACGAAACCTATAACCGCCGCTACGATGAGCCCATACCATTAACGCCACCGCTAAAAGCAAACAGCCTGCCAGACACCACACAACAGTGTTCCTCTCCGGCAGGAAACAGTCGGAAAAGAAAATCCCGACTGCCAAAGCCATTGTCAGCCGGGAAAAAGGATAAGATGTCAAACGGGCATCTACCCCATCTTATTTCAAATTCTTTAATTGATGAATCATGTCGCACATATCGGGAGCCTTAAATACAGCGTTTCCGGCTACCAATACATCGGCACCAGCCTCAACCAACTGTGCTCCTGTCTGCAAGTTCACGCCACCGTCAACCTCGATAAGCGCGTGCGATGAAGTCTTGTCAATCATCTCGCGCAACTGACGAACCTTATCAAGCGTATGCGGAATGAATTTCTGACCGCCAAATCCCGGATTGACACTCATAAGCAACACCATATCTACATCTTCTATGATATCTGCCAACAATGAAACCGGAGTAGACGGATTCAGCGTAACACCAGCCTGCATTCCGGCAGCCTTAATCTGCTGAATTACACGATGCAGATGAGTACATGCCTCGTAGTGCACATTCATCATCATAGTACCCAGTTCTTTCACCTCGTTGATAAACTTTTCGGGCTGAACTATCATGAGATGAACGTCGAGAGGCTTAGTAGAAAGCTGTGCCACGTACTTCAATACCGGAAAACCGAAAGAGATGTTAGGAACAAATACGCCATCCATAATGTCGATGTGCAACCAATCGGCTTCGCTACGGTTCACTTTTTCGATGTCTGCCTCTAAGTTCGCAAAATTGGCCGACAATAAAGAAGGGGATATCTTTAATGACTCACTCATAAAATAACTTATTTATATTCTTAATATACTTATAAAATAGGTCGAATAATCACCGAATAATAATTCTGACCTTATGCAAAGGTAAACATTAAAAATGAAAACATTACTTTCTGCATAAGGATATTCGCACCTATGCTATTAAGCACGATGAAAAATATCAAAAAAATACAATAAGCATACGATGAAAAAGTGGGCCGATTGAAAGACAAACTATAAACTTAGCTTAAGTATACATAAACCTAACCTAAGTTTATATATTCTTAGGCTGAGTTTTTATATACTTAAGCTAAGAATAGAGAATTGAACAAGAAAGCATAAAATTTTATCCGCAATCTTTATGAGATTACAAGCAAAAAGATGTCGCAACATTCCATCTGGAACATTGCGACATCTTTATATCATGAAGGATATGCCCTCAGTGTTTTATTATTTCGAAACATCGAAACGAATACCCATCTGCAAGCTGAAATTAAGCGGATGCTCTTTTCGGATAGTCTCTATACCGCTGCCATCGTTAAAGTAATAAGTAGCGCCCGGCTCTAAGTACAAGCCCACACGTTTAGCAAGGTTTAACTGCACTCCAGCCGATAAAGACGCCGAGCACTGCAACTGGTTTACATGAAACGAAGTATGCTCTTCGCCTTGAGATGCGGCTGCAGTATAATCCCAACTAGCTTCGCCATCATGTTTAGGAACAAACGACTGTATGCCAGAAACAGATGGAACGCCCGATGTAACAGGAATATTATTTCCTAATTCATAAGCAGAAACATTTCCGCTATAAAAAGAAATATCACGGGTGGCTTTCACGCATTTCTCTAACATAACACCGGTAGATGCATACACTGCCCAACGACGGTTCTTCCAAAACGTGCGCTGCACTTTAAGCGGAATACCTATGTAATGCAATTTCTGTTTCTCTTCTACCTTAGGGTTCGACTGATTATGCATTTCTGAAGCCAAGTATGTATAATACACTCCACTCTCTAAAGCCCATAAGTCGTTGATGTTCCATTTTACCGATGCACCAACCGAAACCGGCATCTTATAATCCATTTCGGTCTTTCTTTCCGACTCGTAACCGCTCACCGTCTGACTGTTGGAAGAGAAAATATTTGGCGATGAAACCATCAACAATGCACCCGACATAGCTGTACGCGACAATAAATAGTCGTTTTCGCTCATCGAAGCCGAAGAAGACGGAGTATTGGCCGTAGCTACTCCGAAACTCCATGATGATTTCCGGGTTCTTTTCTTACTTTCAGCCAAACCGCGACGATTGCGTTCCATCTGACGACGGTCGGATTCTACCTGCTTACGCCACGATTTGCGCTCTACAGCATTGCTCGAATCTTCTTGTTCAGAGGCAACGTTAATATTTTCCGCTTCAGATATCGCCCTTTCATCTACTTCTTCAGACATTGCCGCCGTAACAGATGCCAATAACATAGGTTCAGCATTTGATGCAACTCTACGGGTAGCCAATAACTTTTCTGCAGAACGCTGCACTTCTTCTGATAACACTTCTGAATCAACAGGCTTTACATCGTCTGTAGCCGAAACAGCCGTAGGCACCGTTAGCATCTCAGCAATATCCTGCCCTGCATCTATAGAAGGCAAACGAGAAGAAGTCATAAACCAAATGGAGACAGAAGACACGGCAACGACAGCAACGGCTGCTGCCACCGCAAAACGACGTGTCCGCCAAAACGGAAGCACACGCGATGCCGGCAAATCGTGCTCTATCCGCTCCCACAATCCTTCGGACAGCGGCTCGGAATAATTCTTCATCCGATTACGCAGACTCTCGGCCCATTTATCCTGTTCTTTTTTCATAAGTTCTTCTCCCTATATTCTTTTATTTTCTTCATTAACAAACACTTTGCACGATAGAATTGCGACGATGAGGTATGTTCTGTTATCCCTAAAAGTGCCGCTATTTCTTTATGACTCTTCTCTTCGAATACGTAAAGGTTGAACACCGTTCGGTAGCCGTCGGGCAATTGACGTATCAATTCCATCAAAACCGATTGAGGAATATCGTCTACATCTTCGTCTTCGTCGGGCATATCCGGAATCTCGTCTGTATCGACTTCTTGCTGCATACGGGCGTTATGCTTACGAAGATAGCCCAACGCCTCGTTAGCCATGACTCTGGAAAGCCACGCTTTCAGCGACCCCTCGCCTATATAAGTAAAACGGTTCATAGACTGAAATATGCGTATGAAACCATCGTGCAATACATCTTCTGCCGTCTCGCGGTCTGCCACATAACGCAAACAGACAGCCATCAGCGCACCCGAGTAGCGTTCATATAGCTCGCGGCGTGCACGGTTGTCTCCCTGCCTACACAAATCAGACAGCTCTTCTTCCGACATTTCTGTATTCTTCTGCATTCTATTACAAAAATGGGCGCAAGTGGTAAATACTGCGCCCGTTCAAAAAAAATAAATTCACTTATTTCACAAATGTGCCTTCGGAATGACGGTAACCGCGTAAAAAGTCGGCTACGCTCATACGTTTCTTTCCTGCCAGCTGCAGCGACTGTATGTCTACATATCCATCGGTAGACGCTATCTTGAAATAAGTTTTATGGTCTGTAACGATTGTGCCCGGAGCGAGTGTATGCGCCACGAACTCTTTACGTGCCTCGAATATTTTCAGCATAACCGGAGCCATACCTTCCTGGCAAAGCTCTGTCCATGCAGCAGGATAAGGAGATAAACCACGTATAAAGTCGTATACACTCTTCACTCCTTTATTCCAGTCAATACGACATGTTTCTTTAAAAATCTTAGGTGCCGGGCGCAACTCTTCTATCTTTGCCAACTCTTCTTGCGGAGTAGTCTTTACGTTTCCTTCCAATATCGCATCTACAGTTTTAAGAACCAAGTCGCCTCCCAGCATCATCAGTTTATCGTACACCATCTCTACATTATCTGTATCAGCAATAGGCACACGCACCTGGTCAATTATTTCGCCGGTATCAATTTCGTGCTTCAAGAAGAAAGTGGTAATACCGGTTTCTGTATCACCGTTCATCACCGCCCAATTGATAGGAGCAGCCCCGCGATACTGAGGAAGCAATGAAGCGTGAAGATTAAATGTGCCAAGACGCGGCATGTTCCACACCACTTCGGGCAACATACGGAATGCCACTACAATCTGAAGGTCGGCATTAAGGCTACGAAGTTCTTCTACAAACTCCTCGCTTTTCAATTTCTCTGGCTGAAGCACTTTCAATCCCTGCGATACTGCATACTGCTTTACCGAACTGGGCTGAAGTACGCTTCCATGGCGTCCCATGGGCTTGTCGGGCATGGTAATTACACCTACTATATTATATCCACCTTCTACCAATCGTTTAAGACTCTCTACCGCAAACTCGGGAGTCCCCATATATACTATACGTAAATCTTTCTTTTCCATAAATTAATTTCACTTGTTCAACTAAAAGACAGACTTATTCTTCTGAAAAGTCCACCATCACCTGACGATATGTGTTAAGCATCTTCGACTTCGACACCATACCTATATATTTGCCTTCCCTGTCTACTACCGGCAGATTCCATGCGCCTGTAGTATCGAACTTCTCCATAACCTCTTCCATAGAATCAGTATTCACAATCCTTGTTTTCGGCACTTTCATGAATCCCTCTACGTGAAAACGATGATAAAGTTCCTGACGGAATATGATGTTACGGATATCATCGAGCACTACCATACCTATCAATTCGCCACCTACATCGACTACAGGGAACTGATTACGGAATGACTTAGAGATAATCTTAACCATTTCTCCTAAATCCATATTAGGGCGAACCGTCAAGAAATCGGTCTCGACAATGCTATCCATATTCATAAGCGTAAGAACGGCCTTATCTTTATGATGAGTGATAAGTTCTCCCTTTTTAGCAAGACGCATGGAGTAAATACTATGCGGCTCGAACATGATTATGGTAAGATAAGAACATACCGAAACTATCATAAGCGGCAAAAACAAGCCATAACCACCGGTAAGCTCGGCGATAAGGAACACTCCGGTAAGCGGCGCATGCATTACTCCCGACATCAAACCAGCCATCCCCATCAAGGCAAAGTTCTTTTCCGGAATATAGATATCGCCAATATGAAAGCTATTGCAAACATAAGAGAACACGAATCCGGCGATACAGCCCAAGAACAAACTTGGAGCGAAGATACCACCGCAACCTCCACCACCGTTAGTGGCGCTCGATGCGAATACCTTAAACAAGATAATAAGTATCAAATAGATAACAAGCAAGTTGCCGTGACCGTAAAACAGAGAGCGGTTCATTACCGTATCCCAATCGAGCGATGAAGTACCGTTAAGCAACAGACTGATAGTATCGTAACCTTCACCGTAAAGCGGAGGAAAAAGGAAGATGAGCACACTAAGCAACACTCCTCCGATAAGGAATTTTATGTAAGGGTTAGGATAACGTGCAAAGATGTTTTCTATCCAATTCATAGAACGAGTGAAGTACCACGACACAAGTCCGCAGAACACGCCAAGCCCGATAGCGTACGGAATACGTTCAAGAGCGAACGGATAATCCAAATGAAACTGAAACATGGCTTGGGTGCCAGTAAGCACATACGATACCGACGCTGCCGTTACACTGGTGATAAGCAATGGTAACAACGAAGCCATTGTAAGGTCAATCATCAATACCTCAAGCGTAAATACCAATCCGGCTATTGGGGCCTTAAAGATACCCGACACGGCTCCAGCCGCTCCACAGCCTACAAGCAGCATAAGGGTTTTATGATCCATACGGAATGCGCTACCCAGATTAGATCCGATGGCCGAACCCGTAAGCACGATAGGCGCTTCGGCTCCGACCGATCCACCGAATCCGATGGTTATGGCAGAAGCGCAGACCGACGACCACATGTTATGGCGTTTGATACGGCTCTGCTTTCTTGAAATGGCATATAATATCTTAGTGACACCATGACCGATATCATCGCGCACTACCTTACGGATAAACAGACCCGTTATAAAGATACCCACTACCGGATATACCAAGTAAAGCCAGTTGACTCCCATCGGGTCGAAGTTCTCTGTAAGGAACTCCTTTATATATTCTACAAGGAATTTCAGAACATAAGCTGCCAGTGCGGTAAAGACTCCAACCAACAAACTCAATATTAAAATGAACTGCTTATCCGATATATGCTTTTCGCGCCAACGGATAAAACGTCCTAATAAGCCTTCGCTATTTTCGAATGTTTTCATCGCTATGCACTCGGTTTATTCACGAATTACTTTTACTACTCCGCCTCGTCCTAATTTAATTATGCTCGACGGTTTAGGATGACCGGTTTCTTCACGACGGAAATCGACTACATAGTCTACCGCATTCTTTATCTCATCGCAGATTTCAGAGAATACTGCCGGAGCAGGCTCACCGCTTATATTGGCCGAAGTAGATACGATGGCCTTACGGAAACGAAAGCACAGTTCTTTAGAAAATGTTTCGGTAGTAACACGGATACCCACGCTACCGTCTTCGGCTATCAAGTTAGAAGCAAGATTACGTGCTCCATCGTATATTATGGTAAGCGGCTTTGTAGTCATCTCTATCAAGTCCCATGCCACTGTAGGAACGTCGTCTACATAAAACTCCACTTTTGCCTCGCTGTCTACCAGCACCAACATGGCTTTGCTATCAGCTCTCTTCTTGATTTCGAACACACGCTTTACGGCTTCTTCGTTAGTAGCGTCGCAACCTATTCCCCACACTGTATCTGTAGGGTATAAAATGACTCCTCCTTTTTGCATGACTTCGCATGCTTTTTTGATTTCGTCTCTCATCATATTCATCTTTCAACTTTTTAATATACCGGCAATTGCCTACAAACAATTATGGCAAAAGTACAAATGATTTTTATGATTGCCCAAAAAACTTTCACTATTTTTGCAATACTCCTCTTAGTGAAACTGGCAAAAATGGACGAAAACCGTAAAATTATTCATATCGATATGGACGCTTTTTATGCGTCGGTAGAAGAACGAGACCACCCCGAACTGAAAGGTAAGCCCGTAGCCGTAGGGCATGCCGAGAAGCGTGGAGTGGTATCGACGGCCAATTATGCGGCACGTAAATACGGTATACACTCTGCCATGTCGTCAATGAGGGCTATGCAGCTATGTCCGCAACTTATATTCATAGAAGGTAACATAGCTCATTACAAAGAGATTTCAATTCAGATTCATGATATATTCCATGAGTATACCGATTTAATAGAACCCATCTCGCTTGATGAAGCGTTTCTCGATGTTACACATAATAAGAAAGGTATCGATTTGGCGGTAGATATAGCCAAAGAGATAAAGCAGCGTATTCGTGAGGAGCTAAACTTAGTAGCCTCGGCAGGGGTTTCGTACAACAAGTTTCTTGCTAAGATTGCTTCTGACTTGCGCAAGCCCGACGGACTGTGCACCATTCACCCGGAGCAAGCGGAAAGTTTTATCGCCACACTTCCTATTGAAGCTTTCTGGGGAGTAGGTCCAGTAACGGCACGAAAGATGCATAAGTTGGGCATCTGCAACGGAAAAACGCTCCGCGAGTGTTCACTCGATATGCTTACCCGTCAGTTTGGTAAGGCTGGGCAACTGTATTACGACTTCGCCCGCGGCATCGACCCTCGCCCCGTTTGCCCTGAAAGAATAAGAAAATCAATAGGCTGCGAGCATACGCTCGAAAAAGATATCACGCTTAAATCAGCTGTCATCATCGAGCTATACCACGTAGCCACCGAACTGGAACAGCGTCTGAAAGCGAAAGATTTCTGCGGAAACACGCTCACCCTGAAAGTAAAATTCAACGACTTTACACAAATAACACGCAGCGTAAGCAGGTCTACCCCATTCCGGAAACTGAAAGACTATTTGCCGCAAGCCAAGAAACTACTAGCAGAAGTAGACTATGCACAACACCCCATACGCTTGTTAGGACTATCTGTATCAAATCCTCCCGGAGAGCAAGCCTTCTATATCGAGCCACGAGAAAAATGGATACAACTAAAGCTTAACTTTACAGAAGAAAAGACTTAATAACGCTGAAGCATTTCTTCCAGCACACGTTTCTTCTGAAGAGCCGAGTCGGAACCAATACGTTCATACCACTCAATTTGCTGACGGAGCAAACGTCTTGTTACTTCTAACGAAGCGGCTATCGAATCACGCTGCCCCACTTTGGCCCGAAATGTTTCCCATATCTTCGAGTCCTCGTATAGACGTATGGCTTCATCCACTTCACCACGCTCTACATGTTCCAATGCCTTCTTTTCCATATCAGACAGCTCATCTTTATTAATACGCGCAAAACGGTCGGAATAAACAGCCAGCAGTTTCATTTTCTTGTCTAACTCAGCATTCAGCGCTTCCAAAGCCACACGGCAAGCCGCTTCATCCGCATTACTACTCTCAAGCTCACGACGTAATGCCGCTGCCTGTTTCTCGTATTCACGCTCATAATTACTCTTTCCAACCGCATAATATTTGCGACGATTTTCCGCTATGAAACCTTTAGGACACAGCACTATCTTATAAAGTATATCACCGCTTGCCACCCACTGCTCCACCTCACGCAGATTTACAATCTCCATATCTTTTTTCTCTATACGAAGATTATAAAGCAAGTCTCCAGGCTCGGCATTCGGCAGTCTGAGGCAGAAGTTGCCCGCCCCATCGGTATATGTAGGAGTACTTTCCGCCGCATACACAGCTACCCCACTCACAGGTGTAAAGCCCGAGTTCATCCTTACGGCAATACCTCTCAGAGTTACTTGTGCCGATGCGCTTAAACAAAAACACATCACAACGGCCATAACTGTACACCGCAATAAGCAAATCAGTTTTGTTCGATAGTCTTTCATCATACAAACATGATTTTATATCTACTCACCCAACAAGAGTAGTATTTTCCGTATATTCAGTTTCAAATTCTCTCGGTCAGTGCCGTTAAGGTAATAACGGCAAATCTGTTTAAAACCCGGAACAGCATCTTTTTTCTCTTCGCCGAATGTGCGCTTCTTAAACAGACTAATAAAATCAACCAAACTCGGATCGTCACGGTCAGCTAAAGTAACAGCCTCATAAAACGCCTTTATACAATAACCTGAATAAGCGTTATCGGCCAGACGCATTTCACGCTCAAACCGATGCAGCTCATCGGGCAACAACATGGCTGTACACCAAAAATACCTAGAAGCATAATTATCAAGTTTCTGATTTGAATGATTATCAAAGAATAATTTGCAAGCCACTTCATGACAATTAAGAGCCTTTTCCCTATTCCCTTTGGCAAAAAGAGCCTCTGCCTTCTTCTGTATTGTATAGGCTGCGATATATGTCGCTCGTTCCGGACAGATGTCAATCCACTTCATTTCAGAGTCAAGAGCCTGTTCGTAAAGTTGCAACGCCGAATCCAAATCGCCATTCTTTTTAGCATAATAAGCCGTAACATGAGCAAAATCTATTAATCCCTCATAAGCGAACGCAGGCATGTTTTCGCCTAACTTCTCTACCGCAGCAGTGCATTTGTCGATAGCGGCATCGGCGTTAAGCCCTTGCTCCATGTAAGCCGCCACCATAGCCAACGCTGCAATGCACCTCTCTTGCTCGGAGTCATCACAAGGATTAAGGCTTTCAAGCTTACGATAAGTCTTTTCTGCCTCTACATATTTTTTCTGCATAACCTGAGCCACAAGCGCACAGGTATACATATGATATTGATTTGAAATGTCATTACCTCCAGTATATTTCTTCATCGCCATTTCTATTTCCTGAATCTGCGACAATACCTCTTCAGGCTTCCGCAACTGACATTTAACCGCCAAATGATTGATTTTATCATAAACAGAAATGGCTTTATAACCAAACTTCAAAGACACCCTGACGGCTTCGGCATCCAACGCATCCGCACGACTAAAATCACCCAATAACCGATACATAGCCGCCAAATAGAAATAGCAATTAACGGTATGCTTATAGAGTTGCCTTGTCTCTCCGCTATTTTTCAGCACATCCAAAATCAACTTATCATAAACAAGAATAGAATAATTCTGTGCACTAAAGAATGACATCAATATCGGATATAAAGAAGGAACATCCATTAAAAGATTATTGCCCACCCCAACCAAAGAGACATAATCTTCAAACTTAGCGCACACCTCATCGTAACGCTTTTGTTGGCAAAGAGCATTGAAATAATTCTGATAAACATTATCGAGCACATCCGCATCTCGTGTTTGATTATCTTCTGTCTTATCTGTCTTGTATATTTTTTCAGCCTTCTCAAAAAAAGGAATAGCCTCGGCGTATAGCCCAGCCTCATTAAGACAAGCTCCAAGCAAGGCAAGAGTCCGCAACATATCACGCCTATACCGCTCGGGATTACTGCGAAACAAAGGCTCTAATTGTTCATAGCTAAAACGCGCCTGACAAACGGCCTCATCTACATCTCCTTTCATAAAAGCACTCTCAGCTTTCGAAACCGCTATCTGAGATTGAGATTTACCTTTGTCTGCAGATTCTTTTAAACCATCTAACACCAACATAATCTGCCTTTCCTGCTTTGTATAACCAAAATGACGATATACTATAAGCAAATTGGTACAACAAGTAAGATAGGTCTTGCTATAATCCGGCAAATCATCCTTTAATACCTCAAGCAAACCTTTAGCTTGTTCAAGGAAAAAACATGCGTCTTTATACATTTGCTTCGCATCTTTAGCCTGTCCATCCGCTTCAAACAAATTTGCCATTTCTAACAAAACCGTCGAGAAATTTATATCTGCCATGATTAGCAGCTGACCTGTTGCCAAATAATCGCTAGGCAAATCCTGTATCAATTTTATAGTGTATTCATATACATCCGCACTCTTATTCAAATCTCCCCGTTCATAATATATGTCAGCTATCTTCAACTTCCATTCCACACGCTTGAAACGATCGATATCAGGTTGAGACAATGCTCTGTTATAATACACTTCAGCTTCGGTAGACTTACCCTGCAAATAAGCGAACTCGGCATATTCGGCATTTCGCAACGCATGTTTCGGATTACTGTCGGCTATATCTTTCAGTATAGCACCAGCACGATGAAAGTTTTCCGCCCCACCCTGCAAGACCAATGTCTGCGAGAATCGCTCCAACGATGGGATAAGCGCCTCAATATCGTCATCCCATTGTTTTTTCATATCAAGGTCGTGATGAAACTTATCCTGCAGTTTCAAATCTTCATAAAGGCGTACAGCCTCATCAACCTTACCTTGCTCAGCTAAAGCCTGCGCCTGACGCTCTATCGGCTGTAGATAATCGGAATTGATAGCCGCCAGCATCGGTACATATGCATCTATCAACTTAGATGTCCGTTTCAACTCTTCCGTCGCTTCCTTACGCAGCTTGGCATATTGTTCCGCTTTTAACACGCCCTGCTCTTTCTGCTTTTTTAACTCAGCCAACTTCCGCTCGAAACTCTTTTCGTTATTGGTACGGCCGATACGATGAAACTGCTCTACTCGTTGCTGATATTCAGCCGCCGGACACATATCAATACGATACTCTACACTAGGCGCATACACCCACTGATCTACCTGATGCTTGTTTACAACTACATAATCATGGTACGAAATATCCTGTACCATTAACCTCTGCCCTTTCTGATGATTTGGCAAAGACAAACTGAACCGCCCCTCGGCATCGGTAGTGGTAGGCTGCGCTCCGGCTACTATCACTGACACTTGCGGCAACGCCTTCTTATTGGAATTCTGAATAACAGCATAACCACGCTGCGACTGAGCAGAAACATGCGCAACGGTAAATGCCCATGCTATCAACAGAATTGATACAAATTTATGTTTTATCATAATCAGACTTTTAGGATGATTCAACGATGAAGCATAATACGCATTGGTTCAGTTTCGGATGGAGTGACATCAGAATAATCCCACGTAACAAATCCGTCTTTAGTAACCGTCATGCGGTATCCAGACGTTTGCTCTTTCAATGGTATCTGCAAAGTAAACGCTCCATTCGCATCAGTAACTACGGTATGGACTCCCACCGAAACCCTTGCCCCCTCTATTGGAGTACGCTCGTCGTCAGACACTATACCTTGCATCAATCCGGCCTTACCATCACGTATAACAGGCAATGTCAACTCGGGTAAAAAAGAAAACGCTGTATCCACCGGCAAATAACCATCGGCACGATACTGCAAACGAAACGTACCGAACCATTTTTTCAGCACTGGTATTTCTGAGAAAGTAACTGTTTCATCGGGCGACTCCATACTGTACACTTTTTCTTCATCGGCATACAGCAGCGTAAGCGTGGCACCTTTAAAAGGTAAAGCCGTATGTACTTGTTCTTCCACACTAACTTTCATCGTTTCCGACTGCGACAGACGATAAGCCAGTAATCCTAAGCCCACCAACAATAATGGTAATACCGAGAGCAACACAAAACGAGCGGTACGCGGCACATCAACAGGGTCGGGATGTATAAAGCCGCTGTTTTCCATTTGACTTATCTGATAGTCGAAATGACGGAACAGTTCATTGTAGTCGGAATAAGTATCACAGAAGTGACCGTACTCTGTCTCGCTAAACTGCTTCAATTTTTCAAGCAACTCAGCCCCAGCTTCGTCTCGCTTCACGTAGATATAAATCTTAGGACGCTTTCCTCCGCTCTGTTTGAACTGCCGATACGCCACTTCCAATTCGCGCAACGTATACTGTCCCATCCGTGTATGAAACAGGAAAATAACAATGTCGCACTGCCGTATATACTCGTCATACCTATCTTGTAGCTGTGTTTCAGATAAGTAACTCGGAAAATCTCTCCACGTTTTCTGTTCGAATGTAATATAACGCTTTGAGTACACCTTATTTTTCTGCGCAAAATACAAATCAAACTGCGTTTTATCCTCATCCAATTCTGCAGAAGATGCTATGAATACCTTTATATTCTTCATGTCTAATCTAAAATTTATACAGATTCGCAAATGTAAAAATAGTCATTATTAAAAACAAATTTCGTTACTACATACATGCTTATATCTAAAATGTAACCTTCTATGCTGAAGCTTTTCACGGAAAATATATAAATTTGCAAATAAGCGATAAGCTTTTCACATTTTTACCGAGGAAAAAACAATGACAGATAAGGAAGAAATAACAGAATGGATACGACAATTCAAATGGAAAATATCGACAATTGTACTGATATTGATACTTGCGGTAGGTGTATCTATCTATATCGGGCGATATAATCCGTTTGGCGGTAAGGTAGATGTTGTAAACGAACTTGGAGGAAACATATTCCCTGTAACTCTGCTATCTACCGCTACTACCGACGCTTCACTCATCACCCCTGCCGATACGGGGTATATAGGTAATCCCAAATCGTGCATCGCCATAAAAGTAAAAAGCACGCACCCCAATAGCCGACTACGCATCATGGTAGACGCTACGCCGTTCTTTGCACAATCGGTTTCGGAATTCGTGCTACCACAGAGCCGTACCGAATATCTGGTATTCCCGGATATAGTATGGGATTATACTGCGTTACGCAACAACACTCAGCCAGTACCTTTAAGCATAAGCATTAAGGTAGAGATGAACAATCACGAGCTGGGGCAAGTAGTACACACCGTTTCAATGCGTAGCGTAAACGAGTGTCTGTTAGGATACCTCGACAGCCGGATGAAGTTTCACGATACGGGTAAGTTCTTCGCCGCATACGTAAACGAAGATAATCCAAACATCGACCAACTGCTGCGCGAGGCTTTGAACGCACGCATCGTTAATCGCTTCTGGGGTTATCAGAGTAATAAGCCAGAGATAGTAGATAAGCAGGTATACGCATTGTGGTATGTACTGCAAAAACGAGGATTCAAATACAGCTCCATCAGCAACAGCAGTTTATCATCTAACGTACTATCTACCCAGCGAGTGCGTACTTTCGACGATGCCCTGCAATCGGCACAGATAAACTGCGTAGACGGAAGCGTATTGTTCGCTTCGCTAATGAAAGCCATTAATATCAACCCTATATTGGTGCGTGTACCCGGTCATATGTTTGTAGGATATTACACAGACCGCTCTCACTCTAACATCCATTTTCTGGAAACAACGATGATTGGCGATGTAAACCTCGACGATTTCTTCCCCGAAGAAAAACTCGACTCTACAATGATAGGTAAATCGCAAGAAAGCGTATCAAGACTCACTTTCGAGAAATCAAAAGAATACGCCACACGCATATATCGCGAAAACGAGAAACAAATACACGAAGGCAAACTCAACTATATGTTTCTTGAGATAGACAAGAAGACAAGAGCGCAAATACAACCAATAGGTAGGTAAGCACTCACCATCATAAAGAAAACATTAATAATAACGATATAAACAAAATAGTTATGCAGAAATACATATCACCCGGAGCGTGGTTTTCGATAGAATATCCATCGGACTGGCACGAATTTGAAGATACAGAAGAATCATTTTTATTCTATAACCCCGATAAATGGAACGGCAACTTCCGTATCTCGGCATATATAGGCGAGAACAAAGGTTATGCGCAATATTGCATGGACGAAGAGTTGAAGCACGTAGACGGAGCACGGGCTACGACCGTGGGCGATTGGAAATGCATCTATTCGGTAGAGAGCTTCCAAGAGAACGGAGCGTGGTATACTACCCACATCTGGATTACAGGAGCCGGCGCAGTTTCAGTAGAATGTTCTTTTACAGTAGCTAAAGGCGAATCGATACGTGTGGCCGAAGCTATAATCGCTTCATTGCGTGTACGCCAGAAAGAAGAACGTGTGGGCAGAGTGATTATCCCTGTAAGAGTATCAGAGATAAGCGTCATCAACGAGGACTTTGAATGGGCATCTACCAATATAAAGAAGCAACTCACCAAAGACTTCACTTCTATAAAGAAAGATATAGACAGCATACAGAAGATTATAGACAGCGGACGTTTCTCGCCTACACAGAAACATACATGGGAATGCCTGGGCGTTGCTTTCGGCACCATATTGATAAACGAAATGGATGGCATGGATTGGGTTACGGTAATAGACGGCAACAAGGAATATCCGGCTTTGCAGTTTAAGGACACCGACATCATGGTGTACCCCACCACACTGATTTGGGAGAAGGTAAAGAACAACCAGCCATGTAACTTAGCCGAAGAATACAAACGCATAGAAGCCGAAGTAGAGGCCGTATTATAAATAATAGCACAACAAATGATTCCTTACTTACAAGTAGAAAACCTTACCAAATCGTTCGGCGACTTGGTGCTGTTCGATAAGATTTCGTTCGGCATAGCCCAAGGTCAACGCATCGGACTTATAGCGAAAAACGGAAGCGGAAAGACTACGCTCCTTAATATTCTGTCAGGAAAAGAAGGGTACGATGAGGGTACCATCACATTCCGCCGAGACTTAAGAGTGGGCTATCTGGAACAAGCGCCTTCTTATTCTGCAGGACTTACAGTGCTAGAAGCGTGTTTTCACCACGGAAACAGCACCGTAGAACTTATAAAAGAATACGAGGAGTGCATGGAAACTCCGGGCAATCCGGGATTGGAAGAATTGCTTGGACGCATGGAGCACGAAAAGGCTTGGGATTATGAACGAAAGGCAAAACAGATTTTATCGCAGCTAAAGATTCGCGACTTCAATCAGAAGGTAGAACATTTGTCGGGCGGTCAGCTGAAGCGTGTGGCGCTTGCCAATGTGCTCATTACAGAACCCGACTTACTGATTCTGGACGAGCCTACCAACCACCTCGACCTCGACATGACCGAATGGCTGGAGGAATATCTTAACCGTGGTAACCTGAGTCTTCTTATGGTGACGCACGACAGATATTTCTTAGACCGAGTATGCTCTGAAATCATTGAGATAGATAACAAACAGCTTTATTCTTACAAAGGTAATTACAGCTATTATCTGGAGAAACGCCAAGAGCGCATAGACGCCACGAATGCCGAGATAGCACGCGCCAACAACCTGTATCGCACGGAGCTGGAATGGATGCGCCGTATGCCGCAGGCACGCGGACATAAGGCCCGTTATCGCGAAGAAGCTTTCTACGATTTGGAGAAAGTGGCAAAACAACGCACATACGACAATAACGTGAAGCTCGACGTGAAAGCTTCGTACATCGGCTCCAAGATATTCGAGGCCGACCATCTGTGCAAGAGCTTCGGCTCGCTAAAGATACTCGATGATTTCTCATACATCTTTGCACGATATGAGAAGATGGGTATCGTAGGAAACAACGGAACCGGCAAGTCGACTTTCATAAAGATACTGATGGGCTTGGAAAAAATAGACAGCGGAACTTTGGATATTGGCGAAACTGTACGTTTCGGCTATTACTCGCAAGACGGTCTGCAATTCAACGAGCAAATGAAAGTTATAGACGTGATAACCGCCATAGCCGAAGTAATAGAACTGGGCAACAGCAAACGTCTCACCGCATCGCAGTTCTTGCAGCACTTCTTATTCACTCCAGAAACGCAACACAGCTATGTGTATAAATTGAGTGGAGGCGAAAGACGCCGACTGTATCTGTGCACTGTCTTGATGAAGAATCCTAACTTCCTGGTGCTTGACGAGCCAACAAACGACCTCGACATCGTAACTCTTCAGGTTCTTGAAGAATATCTGAAGAACTTTAAGGGATGTGTAATAGTGGTAAGTCACGACCGCTACTTCATGGATAAAGTGGTAGACCACTTGCTGGTATTCAAAGGACAAGGCGACATCCGCGACTTCCCCGGCAACTATTCCGACTATCGCGACTGGAAGTTGGCACGTGCCGAACACGAAAAAGAGGCTGCCAAGCCTAAGGAAGAAAAGACTCAAAGAGTGCGACTGAACGACAAGCGACGCCTTACTTTCAAAGAACGAAAAGAAATGGAGCAGCTTGAAACAGAAATCGACACGCTAGAAGAAGAAAAGAAAACCATAGAAGAAGCTCTATGTAGCGGCACACTCAGTGTAGACGAACTGACAGAGAAATCAAAACGTCTGCCTCTGCTTAATGATGAGTTGGACGAAAAGTCTATGCGATGGCTTGAACTGAGCGAAATAGAAGGTTAAGCATCAAAGCATACCATTATAAAAAATCCGCAGCAACTGTTTGATTAGTTGCTGCGGATTTTTCATTAATCTTGCTTGTCGACAGGAGCGTCATTATGCTTCTTACGAGAGGATGTAAATTAAACTGTGTCAGCAAAGAAATAAAATA
>ULXH01045944.1_pt1 | contig 37489 bp, 38 predicted proteins | sample 1961101 | NCBI WGS metagenome assembly ULXH01 (sample SAMEA4835833, study PRJEB28245) | human gut metagenome | biome: gut microbiome; material: fecal sample | place: Denmark | collected 2008 | reverse complement strand
AGTTCCGTAGCACAGGGGATAGAACGGGCAGCGCAAGAGTTGCGTCCGTTCAACGTCGGGATAGATTACGTGTTCTACAACCATGCGGACAAAACGTCTTATGAAAAAGCCTGCGCATTGCTTCAGGCAGAACCTGTTGATGCAGTATTGATTGCCCCGAACTTTCAGGATGAAACATTGCGGCTGACATCCTATCTGGAAAGCAAAAAAGTGCCATATGCTTTCATTGACTTCAACATGGAACAGACCCACGCATTATGTTATATCGGTCAGGATTCCAAAATCAGCGGATATATCGCCGCCAAGATATTAATGAACCGCTATCAAGAAGGGCAGGAGATTGTGCTTTTCTTGAACAATCAAAAAAACAGTCCGGCTGAAGTCCAGATGCAGCGCCGTCTGGAAGGTTTCATGCAATATTTTGCGGCTGAACATAAGGATCTGATTATACACGACGTCGTGCTCCACAAGGAAAACACCGCTTCCAATGAAGAGTTACTGGACACTTTCTTTGCCGAGCATCCCAAGGCTGCATTGGGAGCCGTATTCAACTCCCGCGTATATCAAGTGGCAGACTATTTGCAGAAAAAGGGACACAGGCTGGACGCATTGGTAGGCTACGATTTGCTTCAAAAGAATGTGGAACACCTAAAAAGCGGTGAAGTGAATTACCTCATCGGACAGCGGCCGGGACTGCAAGGATATTGCGGCGTCAAAGCTCTATGCAATCATATTGTATTCAAGAAACCGGTTACCGCCGTAAAATACATGCCTATCGACATCCTGATGAAAGAAAACATTGATTTTTACTTCGAGTTTGAATAATTCCCCAAACGTGATAAGTTCAAATTGGAATCCATAATTTATAATTAAAATTATTTTTAAGATGAAAGCATTAAACAAACAGACGGCTCCCAAATCCGTTGCTCCCGAACGAATCATCCAATTCGGCGAGGGTAATTTCCTTCGCGCATTTGTAGATTGGATTGTTTACAACATGAATCAAAAGACCGACTTCAACAGTAGCGTCGTGGTGGTTCAGCCCATAGAAAGAGGTATGGCAGAATGGCTGAACGGTCAGGATTGTCTTTACCATGTCAATCTGCAAGGCCGTTTAAACGGGGAGGCCGTCAATAGCCTGACCCGCATCGACTGTATCAGCCGCGCTTTGAATCCATATTCACAGAATGCTGCATTCATGGCGCTTGCCGACCAGCCCGAAATACGTTTCGTCATCTCCAACACAACGGAAGCCGGCATTGCTTTCGACCCGAACTGCAAGTTCAGCGATGCTCCCGCATCTTCCTATCCGGGCAAGCTGACCCAATTGCTGTATCGTCGTTTCAAAACCTTCAAAGGCGACAAGAGCAAAGGTCTCATCATCATGCCTTGCGAACTGATCTTCCTGAACGGACATCATCTGAAAGAATGTATCTACCAATACATCGAATTGTGGAAAGAGGATTTCGGTGCAGATTATGAGAAGTTCAAGACCTGGTTCACGAAGTACTGCTACGTGTGCGCTACTTTGGTGGACCGCATCGTTCCGGGCTTCCCGCGTAAAGAAATTGCACAGATTCAGAAAAAAATCTGTTATGCCGACAACCTGGTTGTGCAAGCCGAAATCTTCCATTTGTGGGTTATCGAAGCTGCCGAGAACCTCTCTCTCCGTCAGCTGGCAGAGGAGTTCCCTGCAAACAAAGCCGGATTGAACGTGCTCTTCGTGAAGTCCGAAGCTCCTTACCATGAAAGAAAGGTAACCTTGCTGAACGGTCCTCACACCGTACTTTCTCCGGTGGCCTATCTCAGCGGCGTAAACATTGTGCGTGATGCCTGCAATCATCCGGTCATCGGCAAGTATGTCCGCAAAGTGCAGTTCGATGAACTGATGCAGACGCTGAACCTGCCTATCGACGAGTTGAAGAAATTCGCTGCTGACGTACTGGAGCGTTTCGACAATCCCTATGTAGAGCATCAGGTGACCAGCATCATGTTGAACTCTTTCCCGAAATATCAAACTCGCGACCTGCCGGGCCTGAAAGCCTACTTGGAACGCAAAGGCGAACTTCCGAAGGGATTGGTGCTGGGTCTTGCCGCTATCATTACATACTACAAAGGCGGCGTGCGTGCCGACGGTGCGGAAATCATTCCGAACGATGCTCCCGAAATCATGCAACTGCTGAAAGACCTGTGGGCAACAGGCGACACTCGCAAGGTTGCAGAAGGCGTATTGGCTGCCAAAGACCTTATCTGGGGTGAGCATGGCGACCTGAATACCATTCCGGGATTGACGGATATGGTTACCGATTTCCTGAACTCTATTCAGGCAAAAGGTATGCTGGAAACAGTGAAAGGTATTCTCTAAACAAGAATCCGCATAATAACGGGAACAGGGCAAGGCTTCGGCTTTGCCCTGTTCTTTTTTTATACACCCGCCCCGTCAATATAATGGCCGCTATATGATGTCAACCGGATTTTTTCACGTACCTTTACAGGATAAAACATATTCACTAAAATTCGAACAACGAATGGAAAATAACTCCGAACTAAACAACCGGGCAGCCCAATACACATTGTGCTTCAACGCCCAATGCTCCAAAGCCGAAAGCTGCCTCCGGCATAGTATGACACAATACAACACAGCGCAAAACGCCCGATTATCCGTCATCAATCCCCTTTGTTATCCCGCTGCAGGAAAGGAGTGCCCTCATTTCCGCACAAACAAAAAGGTACGGGTGGCATGGGGCTTCAAAACCCTTTACGACAATATGCCTGCACGCATTTCTCATGCCATCCACCTCAATTTGGAAGCTATCTTCAGGCATTCTCCCTATTACCGGTATCGCAATCAGAAGTTGGGACTCACTCCGAAACAACAGGAATGTATCCGCCAAGTATGCAAAAAGCATGGTTGGAATGAGGAGGTTGTATTCGATCGGTATACCGAAGAGTACGAGTGGTAAACGTTTCGGCAGGAACCCCGGCAAAGGTTTCAACTGAAATCAGCCAGGGGGAGTTTGACGGCCAACGGTTGGTACAGGAAATTCCACCCGTTGGTACGGTCTATACCTTACTATGGTACACGTCGTACCATGGTAAGGTACAGACAATACCAAACTGAGGTACAAGCCGTACCAAACAAGGAAACTTTCCGGTACACGTATGTATCTGACAAATAGTGAAGTGCGCGATGTAAATATGCAAATGTATTTTCCCTCTGCTACTCTGCTGCCCGAAGGATGAACGTGGTAGCGCCGATAGTCACAATCGCTCCGTCTTCAATGCGGACGCGATCCTTATCGCCTAAAATTTCATTGTTAAGGAAAGTGCCCGTCAGGCTCGGAGCGTCACGCAACGTATAAACAAGTTTTCCCTGCTTGTTGCGCTTCACGTTGATGACGCAGTGGTTGCGGTCCATACTCATGTCCGAGGTCTCTATCGGAACGTTGATAACGGTTCCCACACACCGGCGCCCAATCTTATTATCTCCCTCCTGCAACGGCAGTACCTGCTTGAACCCGAAAACATTCTCGATCACCGTAATGCTTCCGAAGGCTTCTTTGTATTCTGTTTCATCCAAGCGTTCCTCTTTCTGCGGTACTTTCATCTTTGTCTTACCCAAGCGGATGCTGAATTGTTTCTTGCAGTTCTCGCAGACAAACACCAAAGACTGGCCTTCTGTGTATTTTGTTTCATCGAAAGTCAGATAGTTCTCACATTTGGGGCAACGGATACGTTTCATTGGATTGACGGGAATAATTTGGTAATTAATAATTCACTACGGAGAAAGTCATTTCTTCAGCACCCAAGCACTTTGGTATGTTTCATCCAGACGGATTTGATTTAAAACGCGATATGCTTCTTTCTCTGTGGCACAGGACTGGATGCTGACACGCATCTTGCCGTCGCCTATAATCGCTTTGGCGCCTGCATATCCTTTGGCAACTAACTGTTGCTCCATAGCGTTGGCATCTTTTTCGGTGCCTACACTGGCAACGATGATATGATAAGGCATATTTGCCGGTTGAGGGGCAGAAACAGTGGGTGCTGTCTCCGTTTCAGGGCGGCTGGCAGGAACCGCAACAGGCTGTTGGCGGACTTTCACTTCTCTCACAGCAACAGGAGCCACAGTCTTTTTGTTTGCCGCCTGCGACAGATTGGCCTGAGAAGCTCTTGCTTTCTTGGCGCCGGGTTGCTGACGGACAACAATCGGAGTGATGGCCAAAGACTGTTTCTCGATCTGTTCGAACAAGTCGCCGGGAAGCAACCGGGCATAGTTGGCTTCCACCACTTCGGTATTCTCTATGGGTGTAGAAAAGAAAAAGAACAGAGCCACAATGGCTATCATAGCGGCCGCATTAGTCAGATAAGAAGGGTTGATGCCAATCCTATACGCACGTTTCTTCTCTTTCCGCACAGCAGGTGTGAAAGGAACAGCCTTGTTGTCATAAGGCTTGCGCAAGACTGTCAGTTCCTGCATCTCAAAACAGTCCAGTCCATACAGATGTGGAGTGGTAATCTTATTGTTGTAAGGAACGAAGTCGTAAGTGTCATGAATGGAATAACGCAATTCACCCACATTGGGCAAATCCGCTTTCCCGTCTTCATGGAGAAGGGACAATAATTCTTTTACCGTTTTGTCCACAATCTTAGTGGCATCGGAAAAGTCAGTGCCATATACAGCCATATAAGATTGCACCAGCAGCCCGTCGTTCATCTTCAACTGCGGATTGAAACCGATGGTACGGGTAGGGGGCAAAAACGTATTCTCTTCCGCCACTCTCATTGCCGGAGCGTAGTGGGCGACAAATCCGCCCAAACCAGGAACAATGACACAATCATTCTCCAATAACAATACTTCTATATGCTGTGCTAATTCAATCATGCTACAAAAGTAGCGGTTTTATCGGAGATACGCCACTTTCGAGGTGTTTTTCTTATTAACAACTTATAAACACGCCGGACTTTGGAAACTCCTTTATTGTCCATGACTGATATATTAGTTTTTTTCTTACTTTTGCAGCGTTTTACACGTCTCTTTTAATCAAGACTATAAACTATATTATATTATTTGAAATGAACACAGATTACTGTCAGCACTTAACCAGATATAGACTATCCGACATCATGCGTATCCCTATCTGTTTATTGGCTTTCATTTTTACAGGAAATGGTATAGCAACCGCGCAGGTTTCCCCTTTTGTAGAATACGGAGCTACCGTACATACGGGAGACAACACCCCCTTGTGGCAAGTGAGCAACCAGCAGGGGTTGGGATCTATTTATGACAATACATATGTGCGGGGCGGGGTAGGCTACAAGCACAAACTGGGCAAGTGGAAGTTTGAAGAAAAGCTGGACATGGTAGCGGCTGCCGGAATGAACTTCAAGGGCGACAAGGACATCTTTATCCAGCAAGCATACATAGATGTACGTTATAAATGGCTGGGGCTGTTTGCCGGAAGCCGCGAGAAGGGCGCTCCATTGTTGAACAATGCCCTAAGCAGCGGCGATATGACATGGTCGGGCAATGCGAGACCCATTCCCCAAATAATGGTAGGTATCCCCGAATACCTTTACATACTTCCGCGACTTGCCATAAAAGGTGAGATTTCTTATGGCTGGTTCACCGACAACAAATATCAGGAACGCAAAGTGGGAGCGGGCTATTGGTATACAAAAGACATTAAGTACCACCACAAAGAAGGATTTGTCCGGGTGGGAGTGCCCAACGGGAAATGGCAGTTTGACATCGGCATGACACTTGACACGCAATTCGGCGGACACATGATCGGTGCCGACGGCAGCACAACGGATTTAGGCAATACACTGAAAGATTATTTCAGAGTATTTATCCCCGGTGCCGGAGGTGAGGACAAACCCATGAACGACAGCCAATTCTATCAAGGCAACTTCCTGGGAAGCGAACAAATCAGACTGACTCACCGCGCGGACAAATTCTCAATCAGCGCATATCTGTGCAATCACTTTGACGACTTCTCTGCCATGGGCAAACAAAACGGTTGGGACGGTTTATGGGGACTCGAAATGAGTTTCAACAACTTCAATCCTATCAACGCCGTTGTCCTTGAGTTTTTACAGACAACCAACATGAGCGGTCCGCTGCATGGCTTGCACGAACCGGAGGAAGGACCTGTACACAAGACCGGAGGTTCCGACAACTATTACAACAACGGCCTTTATCCCGGCTGGGCGCATTGGGGCATGATGATAGCCAACCCGTTGATTGCTTCGCCCATTTACAATGAGGACGGCAACATGACTTTCAAATACAACCGCGTAAAAGCGCTGCACGTCGGTTGGGGCGGACAGATAAGTCCGGAGTGGAGCTATATCGCCAAAATGAGCCACAACAGGACATGGGGAACTCCCGGTGCTCCTACACTGGACATTATGGAGAACTTTTCAGCATACGCTTCGTTCTCTTATTCTCCCGAAAGATGGAAAGGGTGGAACTTCAATGCATCTCTCGCACTGGACATGGGAGAGATCTACGGAGATAATTTCGGTTTTCAATTAAAGATACATAAATCATTCTAAAGCAATGAACTACATACAAACAGAAATTGAGGGCGTATGGATCATCGAACCGAAAGTGTTCAATGACGCACGCGGCTACTTCATGGAAGCATTTAAAGAAGGAGAATTTCGTGCCAACATCGGTAATGTGCATTTTGTGCAGGACAACGAATCGAAATCGTCTTTCGGCGTACTGCGCGGACTGCATTACCAAAAAGGCGAATATAGCCAGGCTAAATTAGTACGTGTCATAAAAGGTAAGGTGCTGGACGTTGCAGTCGACTTGCGCCAGTCTTCCCCTACATTCGGCAAGTACGTCAGCGTAGAGTTGAGCGAAGAGAACAAACGGCAGTTCTTCATCCCCCGCGGCTTTGCCCATGGCTTTTTGGTTTTGAGCGAAGAAGCAATCTTCACTTATAAAGTGGATAACGGCTATGCCCCTCAGGCAGAAGCATCCATCCGCTTCAATGACGAGACCGTAGGCATTGACTGGCCGGTTGCGGAGTCACAACTCTTATTGTCGGAAAAAGACGGACATGCCGTATCATTCAAAGATGCGGAATATTTTGAATAGGATATGAAAATAGCCATCGTCGGTACAGGATATGTCGGTTTGGTAACCGGTACTTGTTTTGCGGAAATCGGTGTCAACGTCATCTGCGTTGATACAAACAGTGAAAAGATAGAAGCACTGAACCAGGGGGTTATTCCAATCTATGAGAACGGATTGGAAGATATGGTGCACCGGAATACAAAGGCGGGACGTTTGCAATTCACCACTTCTTTGGAAAGTTGTCTGGACGAAGCGGACGTCATATTCAGCGCTGTGGGAACTCCACCCGACGAAGACGGCAGTGCAGATCTGAGTTATGTGCTCGAAGTGGCACGTACCATCGGGCGCAACATGAAGAAATACGTTCTGGTAGTAACCAAGAGCACCGTTCCGGTGGGTACTGCCAAGAAAGTGCGCACAGCAATTCAGGAAGAACTGGACAAGCGGGGAATACAGATAGAATTCGATGTTGCCTCCAACCCTGAGTTCCTGAAAGAAGGGAATGCCGTAGCAGACTTCATGAGTCCCGACCGAGTTGTGGTGGGTGTGGAATCCGAACGTGCAAAGGAACTGATGAGCAAGCTCTACAAACCATTCTTGCTGAACAATTTCCGCGTCATCTTCATGGATATTCCTTCCGCCGAAATGACAAAGTATGCCGCCAATTCCATGCTTGCCACCCGCATCAGCTTCATGAACGACATAGCCAACCTGTGCGAACTGGTGGGAGCCGATGTCAATATGGTGCGTAGCGGCATAGGCTCCGATACCCGCATCGGCCGCAAATTCCTCTATCCCGGAATCGGATATGGCGGCTCATGCTTTCCAAAGGACGTAAAGGCGCTGATTAAGACTGCGGAACAGAACGGTTATCAGATGCGTGTGCTTCAGGCGGTGGAAGAAGTCAATGAACAACAGAAAAGCATCTTGTTCGAAAAGCTGCAACGGCACTTCTGCAGTGATTTACACAACAAGACAATAGCCTTGTGGGGACTGGCCTTCAAACCGGAAACGGACGACATGCGTGAGGCTCCTTCTCTAATTCTGATAAACAAGCTGCTGAACATCGGCTGTAAAGTGCGCGTATACGACCCTGCCGCCATGAAGGAATGTCGCCGTAGGATAGGTGACAGTGTCTACTATGCCACCGACATGTACGATGCCGCACTTGATGCGGATGCTTTGATGCTGGTGACGGAATGGAAAGAATTCCGCTTGCCGTCATGGGCAGTTATCAAAAAGGCTATGAGAACTCCGGTTCTGCTGGACGGCCGTAACATCTATGAAAAGAAAGAAATAGAAGAACTTGGATTTACCTACCACTGCATAGGTAAATAAAAGGAAGGAGATGAAAATGAAAAGACTCATAATTGAGTTATGTTGCGCCATAGCGTTGGTGGCATGTGGTAATAGCCAAGAATCAAAAGCCGGTGAAGAAGACCTCAGGGCCAAGTCTCTGCTCCAGGGCATCTGGATAGAAGATGAAACGGAATTGCCTTTAATGCGCATAGAAGGAGATACCATATATTATACCGACCCTCAAAATATCCCCGTATCATTCAAGATTATACGAGATACAATGTATGTGTACGGCAACAATACCGCAGCCTACAAGATTGACAGGCAGACGGAATACAGTTTCTGGTTCCATTCCCTGGCGGATGAAATTGTAAAGTTGCACAAGTCGGAAAGCCCCGAAGACATACTTGCCTTTGAGAATAAGGAAGTGGAGGTGATCCCCATTACGGAAGTTATGAAGAAGGATAGCGTAGTGATGTATAAAGGCATACGCTACCGGGGGTATGTCTATATCAACCCCTCAAAGATGAAAGTTATCCGCACGTCCTATTCGGAAGATGGAATCAGTGTGGACAACGTCTATTACGACAACGTTATACATATCTGCGTATATGAGGGCAGGCAAATGTTGTACGGCAAAGACATCACCAAGAAAATGTTTGCCGGTATCTTCCCAACAGAGACTCTGAACCAAATGATCCTTGCCGATATGAATTTTATGGGAGTGAACAATAAAGGCTACCAATATCAGGCAACTCTATGCGTACCGGAAAGTTCCGTATACAGTTTGGCAAATATAACAATCGGATTTGATAATCAGATGAGCATAAAAAAAGCGGAATAAATTCCGCTTTAACTATTCTTGTTTCTTTGTTCCGGAGGATGGCCTGCCTTCTCTTCGTCTGCTATTATTCCGGTTACCACCTTTACCGCTTCCTGCATTACGGCGTCCGCCGCCTTTGTAGCTGCGTTTACGCCCGTCGTTAGAGCGCGGCTTGTACTCTGGAGCTTCACCCAACTCTTCCGGTACGGGTATTTTATAGATTTCTTTTTCAAGGAAGTTCTCTATGCCCTTGAAATTAGTCTGCTCTTTTTCGTTGACAAAGGTAAGGGCGACACCGTCATTATTGGCACGTGCCGTACGCCCGATGCGGTGCACGTAATCTTCACTGTCATGCGGCACATCATAATTGATTACCAAACGAATATCATCTATATCAATGCCACGCGCCACAATATCGGTAGCTACCAGGATATTGATTCGTCCCGCCTTAAACTCGTACATCACCTCTTCACGCTGTGCCTGCTCAAGATCCGAATGCATCTCTCCAACATTCAGCTTCATCTGCTTCAATGCCTTGGTCACCTCTTTCACCTTCAACTTGGAGGATGCGAAGATGATGACACGCTCGGGAGTCTGCTCGGCAAAAAGACTGCGGATAATACCCAACTTCTGATTTTCATAGCAGACATAAGCAGCTTGCACTATCTTTTCAGCAGGTTTGGAAACCGCAAGCTTCACTTCTGCCGGATTGTTTAGAATACTCTTAGCCAACTGCTGTATTTTGGCAGGCATTGTGGCCGAGAACATAATGGTCTGACGCTCTTTAGGCAAGAATTTCACAATCTGCATAATGTCATCATAGAACCCCATATCCAACATACGGTCTGCTTCGTCCAAAATGAAGTAGGAGACGCGGGACAGATCCACATATCCCAAACTAAGATGCGCTATCAAACGCCCGGGAGTGGCTATTACAACGTCTGCACCCAGAGTCAATCCTCTCTTTTGCTGCTCGAAAAGCACTCCGTCGTTACCACCATACACTGCCACACTGCTAACCGGCATGAAATAGGAGAAACCCTCCATCTGCTGGTCTATCTGTTGCGCCAGTTCCCTCGTGGGAGCCATTACTATGCAGTTGATGGAATCTTCGGGATGCCCGCCCTCTGAAAGTTTGTTCAGCACCGGCAGCAGGTACGCCGCAGTTTTTCCGGTTCCGGTTTGTGCAACAGCTATCAAATCCCGGCCTTCGAGTATTACAGGTATTGATTGTTCTTGTATGGGGGTGCACTCGTCAAAACGCATCGCATCCAGTGCTTCAAGCACATTGTCATTTAATTTTAGTTCAGAAAACTTCATGAATTTCTTTTATTTGCCGACAAAGATAATGCAAACCGAAAGCAGAACAAAATAAGCTCGCTTAAAAAATAAGCTCCTATGATAATTAATTACCGCAGGAGCTTATGAACTTATTGTAAGAACTTATATTTTATCGAGGGATATCTATATAAGAATCTTTGAATCCCAGGAAGTAAAGCACTCCGTCCAAACCGATAGTGTTAATGGATTGCTTGGCATTTGCAACGACTTTAGGTTTGGCATGAAAAGCAATACCCAATCCGGCTATGCCCAGCATTGGCAAATCATTGGCTCCGTCGCCCACTGCAATGGTCTGAGCTATATCCACTTTCTCAACTTGAGCAATCAGGCGCAGCAGCTCCGCTTTGCGCTTACCGTCAACCACATCGCCAAGATAACGTCCGGTCAGTTTTCCATTCTCTATTTCCAATTCATTGGCATAAACGTAATCGATGCCGTATTTCTGCTGGAGATAGTGTCCGAAATAAGTGAAACCGCCTGAGAGAATGGCAATCTTATAACCATATTTCTTCAAAACATACATCAAGCGATCGACTCCTTCCGTAATGGGCAACTTTTCGGCAATCTCCTGCATGACAGACTCATCCAGCCCTTTCAACAATGCCACCCGTTCGCGGAAGCTTTCCGTAAAGTCTATTTCCCCCCGCATGGCGCGTTCCGTAATGGCCTTCACCTGTTCACCGACCCCTGCACGCAGTGCCAGTTCGTCGATAACCTCGGTCTCTATCAGCGTAGAATCCATATCAAAACAAATCAGACGGCGCATGCGGCGGTACATATTATCCAACTGGAAAGAAAAGTCCATTTCCAGTTCGCTCGCCAAACGCATCAGTTCTTCTTGCATGGCAATACGGTCTTTGGGAGTACCCCGCACCGAGAACTCAATGCAAGCACGCGTCTTTGTATCACATTCGTCCAGCGGGATACGCCCCGTAAGTCGCTTAATGGCATCGATGTTCATTCCTTGTTCCGCCAAAATACGGGTAACTGCAGAAATCTGACGAGCAGACAACTTGCGTCCAAGCAAGGTGAGAATGTAACGGTTCTTGCCCTGCATGCCCACCCAATTTTCATATTCTTTCGCTGTAATAGGGTAGAAGCGGATAGTAACACCTAAGGAGGATGCCTTGAAAAGCAGCTCCTTCATTATAAAACCGGAATGTTGTTCCTCTGTTTTGCATAGAATACCCAGCGACAAGGTGTTATGGATGTCAGCCTGTCCGATGTCGAGGATAGTCGCATCATACTTGGCAAGAATTTCGGTAACCGAAGCTGTCAGTCCCGGACGGTCTTCACCTGTTACGCGGATAAGAATAAGTTCTGTACTTAATGGTTGCATAAGTTGTCTATTAATAGGATAACAAGCCACAAAAGTAAGGAAAATTCTTGCCTTTTATGCTAAATAACATAAAAAAGTACGCCAAAAAAGTGAGAAAATTGTTTGTTTATTTGGAAGTTACTTTAAGAATTACTTACCTTTGCACCCGATTTCAGAATTAAAGGCTTTGAGTATCAATGAATTCCTCTCATTGCAAAGCCTGAGAAGATGACGTTCCGGGAAGAAATCACTGCCAAAAAGGACAGTCCCGGATAGTATTAACCAAAATCGTGTTACATGAAATATGTAAAATGGATTTTTGTTGTATTACTAATTGGTTCCTTGACTTCTTTTGTAGAAAAAGACAAATCGACCGGCGGTTTGAATGTGGGTGACATAGCCCCGGACTTTAAAATCCAATCTATGTCTGCCGGGCAACCGTTAGCAGAACTTTCAGACATGAAAGGAAAATACGTGTTGCTTAGCTTTTGGGCAAGTTATGACGCGCACTCCCGGATGCAAAACGCAAGTTTGAGCAATGTGCTTCGTTCCGCTTCCCGCAATGATAATGTGGAAATGGTTTCCGTCTCATTCGATGAGTATCAGTCTATTTTTAAGGAAACTGTTCGTAAGGACCAAATAGTTACGCCCACTTGTTTCGTGGAAACTAAAGGCGAGTCCTCCGGTTTATTTAAGAAATATCGTTTAGGCCGAGGATTTACTAACTATTTATTAGATGAAAATGGTGTGATTATTGCCAAAAACATCTCTGCTGCAGAGCTTTCAGCTTACTTGAATTAAACAACTCCGACACACACTGTGATAGAGTGTCTAAAGAACCTGTAAGAAGAAAGTGGGGGCTTCCGACAACAAGCTCTTTGCTTGTAGGAAAGAAGAACAAAACAAAAGAGGAAATGAATACAACAAAAAAGCCGTCCCGCACTTGTGGAAACACAAGAACGGGACGGCTTCTTACTTTTTAGAGGTTTCCGGTTTGTTTCGGTAAACGCCCTTGAACAGTTTTACTTATTTCGGCGCTTTTTTATACAGATAGAATGCAATGAAAGCATAAAGCAAATTCGGTATCCACACTGCGATGAAAGGAGGTACATTGCCATTCACTGCAAACGTAGAAGCAATCGTTTGGAACAAAATATACGAGAAACTTAATCCCAAACCTATACCTAAATGCAATCCCATACCGCCTTTCGTCTTTTTCGAAGAAAGCGACACGCCAATCAGCGTCAGAATAAACGAAGCGAAAGACATGGCAATACGTTTATGATATTCAATCTCAAACTCTTTGATATTGGCAAAGCCACGCTGCCGCTGCCTGTTTATGTATTCGCTCAACTGAGGACTGGTTAGCATCTCCTGCTGGTTCTTCATGATAAGGAAGTCGGCAGGCTCCATGAAAAGGATAGTGTCCATTTTTTCTCCTTTGACAATACTCTCACGCATGCCGTCCATCTCACGAATCATATAGTCCTTCACCGTCCATTTATGTACGGTCGCCGTATCATAGGTTATACTACGTGCAGTAAGGTGCGACACCAACTGTTTATCTTTGAATTTATCCAGCGAAAAACGATAGCCCGTCTTGCTATAATCTTCAAAACGCTCAATATAGGCAATTACTCCCGAATCAACTTCCAATTGAATATTACGAGCTGTGGTAGATTTACGGGGTTTATAGTATTTATCCTCAAAATTAAGACGCGTCACACTACCTTTGGGAATGACATACGAACCGAGACAGAACGTAGTCACCGCGATAATAGCTGCCGATACCATATAAGGACGCAACATGCGCTTAAAACTCATTCCCGTAGAGAACATTGCGATAATTTCCGAATTCTCCGCCAGCTTGGAAGTGAAAAAGATTACTGCGATAAAGACAAACAATGGGCTGAACAGATTGGCAAAGTAGGGAATAAAGTTCATATAGTAATCGAAAATAATGGCTTCCCATGGAGCTTCATGAGACATGAAACGGTCCATCTTCTCATTAAAGTCGAATACTACGGCGATAGAAATAATCAAGGCTATGGCAAACACATATGTCCCCAGGAACTTCTTGATGATGTACCAATCCAACCGCTTAAGGTATTTGTTTTTCCCGATAGGCAGTTTTATATCTTTCAGTATCTTCCAGTCAATCTTTCTCATAATCTTGTCGATACACGTTGTACCATCATCGGCTTCCATGTAGAGAAATCACCGGCAATAATATGTTTACGGGCTTCACCAACAAGCCAAAGGTAAAACGCCAGATTATGAATGGAAGCAATCTGCATGGCCAGCAACTCCTGTGCATGGAACAAATGGCGCAGATAGGCCTTGCTATATAATGTATCCACGTAAGATGCACCATCAGCCTCAATAGGAGAGAAGTCGGTCTCCCATTTCTTATTACGCATATTAATGATGCCGTCTTTGGTAAATAACATACCGTTACGTCCGTTGCGGGTAGGCATCACACAGTCGAACATATCGACCCCACGCTCAATGCCTTCAAGGATATTCACAGGCGTACCTACACCCATCAGATAACGGGGCTTTTCTTTCGGAAGTATTTCATTTACCAACTCTATCATTTCATACATCTTTTCCGTAGGCTCACCCACAGCCAAACCGCCGATTGCATTGCCTTCAGCTCCTTTAGAAGCTATGAATTCAGCCGAGCGCTTACGCAGATCCGGATAAACACAGCCTTGCACGATAGGGAAGAGCGCCTGATGATAACCATATTTAGGGTCAGTCTCATTAAACCTCTTGATACAACGGTCCAGCCAGCGGTGTGTCATCTCCATGGATTTTTTAGCATAAGCATATTCTGCATCCCCCGGAGTACATTCGTCAAATGCCATCATTATATCTGCTCCGATAGTACGTTCAATGTCCATCACTTTTTCCGGGGTAAAGATATGCTTACTTCCGTCGATATGCGAACGAAACTCTGCGCCTTCTTCACGCAGTTTTCGAATACCCGACAACGAAAAAACCTGAAAGCCGCCGCTATCGGTCAGCATCGGACGGTCGAAGCCATTGAACTTATGCAGTCCGCCGGCTTTTTCAATCACATCCAATCCCGGACGCAAATAAAGATGATAGGTGTTTCCCAATATAATTTGCGCCTTTATATCCTCTTTCAGCTCTGTCAAATGCACTCCTTTGACGGTTCCCAACGTACCTACCGGCATAAAGATAGGCGTTTCAATCTGCCCATGATCAGTCGTTATCAATCCTGCACGTGCATTTGTCTTGCTGTCTGTATACTGTAATTCAAATGTCATTCTTCTTTCTTTTCTATCTTTTCTTTTTTTACGGACAAGTCAATGGCATCAGCAACTTTTTCATCGGTCAGCGCAATGGCAAACACTTCTTTTATATCTTTTACATAGTGGAAAGTCAGTCCTTTCAAATAAAGTTCCTGTATCTCTTCAATATTCTTACGATTCTCATCGCTCAGGATGATTTCTTTGATACCGGCACGTTTGGCAGCCAAAATCTTTTCTTTGATACCACCGACAGGAAGCACCTTTCCGCGGAGTGTGATTTCGCCTGTCATCGCAAGATTGGCTTTCACCTTCCTTTGCGTAAGCGCAGATGCCAATGATGTGGCCATTGTTATACCTGCCGACGGACCGTCTTTTGGAATGGCTCCTTCAGGAACATGAATGTGGATATTCCAGTTATCAAAAATCTCTTCATCAAGATTTAGCAGCGAAGCATGCGCTTTGATATACTCCAATGCCAGCATAGCCGACTCTTTCATGACATCGCCCAGATTTCCGGTCAACGTCAGACGACCACCCTTGCCACGACTGAGACTCGTTTCAACAAAAAGAATCTCACCACCGACAGCTGTCCATGCCAACCCTGTAACCACACCGGCATATTCATTACCCTGATACTTGTCACGCGTATATTCCGGAGCACCCAGGAATTCATATAAATCACCCGGCTTGATCTCTGTCTTTGCAAAATAACCGTCCGTAGCATATTGGCGGGCAGACTTGCGAAGAATCTTTCCAATCTTCTTTTCTAATTCACGCACTCCGCTTTCGCGAGTATAAGACTCGATAATCGCTTCCAATGTATTCTTAGGGAGCTTGATGTCGTTTTTCTTCATACCGTTCGCTTCCAGTTCTTTCGGAACCAAATGACGGCGGGCAATCTCAACTTTCTCTTCAGTGATATAACCGCTTACTTCAATCAGCTCCATGCGGTCAAGCAACGGTCCGGGAATCGTATTCAGATTGTTGGCGGTAGCTATGAACATCACTTTTGACAAGTCATAGTCCACATCCAAAAAATTATCGTGAAACGTGGTGTTTTGTTCCGGATCAAGCACCTCAAGCAAGGCGGAAGAAGGATCTCCCTGACGATCGGAACTCACTTTGTCTATCTCATCCAATATGAAAACAGGATTGGAAGAACCTGCCTTAATCAAGCTCTTAATAATGCGGCCCGGCATCGCTCCAATGTAAGTCTTACGATGTCCGCGTATTTCGGCTTCATCGTGTACACCACCCAATGACATGCGGATGTACTTCCGCTTCAACGCAGCAGCAATGGAGCGTCCTAGTGAGGTTTTTCCCACTCCCGGAGGACCGTACAAACAGATGATAGGTGACTTCATGTCTCCCTTCAGCTTCAATACAGCAAGATGTTCCAAAATACGTTCTTTTACTTTTTCCAAGCCGTAGTGATCCTTGTTCAACGTTTTCTCGGCATTAGTCAGACTCAGATTATCCGTTGTATAAACACCCCATGGCAGACTCATCATGGTTTGCAGGTAGTTCAACTGTACGCTGTAATCAGGCGACTGCGTATGCATACGCTCCAGCTTATCCACTTCTTTCAGGAATGTGCTTTTTACCTCTTCATTCCATTTTATGGTTTCCGCTTTTTTCCGCATTTCCTCTATTTCCTGCTCCTGATTTCCACCACCCAGCTCATCCTGAATAGTTTTAATCTGTTGTTGCAAGAAATATTCACGTTGTTGCTGGTCAATATCTTCGCGGGCACGCATCTGAATAGATTCCTTGATTTCGGCAAGCTGAACCTCACGATTCAAAATCTCGAGTAGGCGATACGTACGGGCTCGTAATGCATCAATACGAAGCAACTCTATCTTTTCATCCTTCTTCAACGGAAGGTTAGTGCAAATAAAATCCACTAAAAACATCGGATTACTAATGTTCTTGATTGCAAATGCAGAATCCTGAGGAAACATATCCGAAGACTTGATATAGCGTACGGTTAAGTCCTTACAGGCTTCTACCAACGCCTGAAACTCTTTATCGTCCTTAGCAGGAATTTCCTCGTTTAGAGTATTGATACGTCCTTTCAAATATGGAGTAGTTTCTGTTATTTCCTTTAGCTCGATACGTTTGGAACCTTGCAAGATAACGGTAGTTGTCTGATCCGGCATTTCCAATACACGAACAATCTTGGCAACTGTGCCAATAGTGTGTAAATCATCATACAAAGGCGCTTCCGTATCAGCTACTTTCTGACACACCACAGCAATGTACGTTCCTTTCTTTTCCGCTTCACGCACTAATTTCAGGGAAGACTTTCTTCCCACAGATACCGGCATAAATACACCCGGAAACAAAACCATGTTCCGAAGGGGTAATACCGGCAGAATTTCATCAACCTCAACATCCATCAACTGTTCTTCATTCCCCTCAAAATCAGCAATTACAGAAAAAGAGTTCTCATTTCTATCTTCGATATCACTAAAGTAATTTCTTTTCTTCATCTCATTCTTTTTAGTTTATGTCATATTGGCAGGCCAATAAGGCACCGCAAAGTTAGCTATTTCTTCTTATTAAATAGGCGTTCCTTTCTTTAAAAAGACAAAAACGATGCCAAAATTGCCGCTATTTTATTGGCTTTGATTATTTTTGAGCGCGATTAACAAAAACAAATATGTCAAACCCTTATTTCCAGTTCAAACAATTTACCGTCCGACACGACAAATGTGCCATGAAAGTAGGCACAGATGGAGTATTGTTAGGAGCGTGGGCTCCTGTACAAAACGCCAAATACATTCTTGATGTAGGAGCAGGAAGCGGACTAATATCCTTACAGCTGGCACAGCGGAATCCCTGGGCTTCCATTACTTCCATTGAGATAGACCCGGCTGCAGCTGCCCAAGCTAAAGAAAATATCCAGTCTTCTCCTTGGAGTGACCGAATGGAAGTTATATGCAGTGATTTCCGCGATTATCACGCCGAAAACAAATTTGATCTCATTGTTTCAAATCCTCCTTATTTTGTCGATGCCTTGAAATGTCCGGATAATCAGCGTTGTATGGCACGACACACAAATGAATTGAATTATGAATTACTCTTCGGACATTCCACTCATTTATTATCAGAACAGGGGATCATAAGTGTTATCATTCCCTCGGAAGTTGAAAAAACAGTTATTGATACGGCTTGGAAATACCAGCTTTATCCATATCGTTGCCTACACGTTTTCACCAAGCCCGGAAAACCTTATCGACGCGTATTGCTAGCTTTCGGCCGACAAGAAGTATCATGTACTGAAGATAACCTTTATATAGAAGGAGAGAAACATGGAAAGTTCACTTCAGAATATATTTCACTGACCAAAGAATTTTATTTGAAGATGTAAATGCAAGTTCACTTTACTTCCTATTAGCTTTAATAATCATTGTTTTTTTTATTATTTTCGCCACAAACACAAATAAATCATATGAAACAGGACAGAGTTATATTTTTGGATTATTTACGGGGGATTGCTTGCTTCTTGGTAATGATGGTACATGCCAGCGAAGCATTTTATGGGGTAGGTGATGTGCCTATTCTTTCAGATGCCCACAAATTTTGGATTGCAATTTGGGATGGAATGAGTCGCATTTCAGTCCCCCTATTTGTTATCACTTCAGCCTATTTACTTGTTCCCATGAAAGAAAAGCAGTCATGGGGAGAGTTCTTTAAACGCCGTTTCCTTCGTATTCTGCCACCTATGTTGGTATTTATGATTGTGTATGCTGTGCTCCAGGTATGGCAAGAAGGAGGCGATTGGAAAGGCATGTGTATGGCTGTTTGCAAGTTACCGTTAAACTTCCCGATGAATGCTTTTCATCTGTGGTTTATGTATCCTCTTATAGGACTTTACTTGCTTATTCCCATTCTTTCACCTTGGCTGCGTATAGCCACCGCTAAGCAAGAGCGTATGTTTTTATATCTATGGGCGCTGACCACTTGCTTGCCTTTTGTGAATAAATTCTATGGCGATGTATTGGGACAATGTTGGTGGAATCAATATCATATGTTGTATGATTTTAGTGGTTATTCCGGTTATTTGGTTTTAGGTCACTACATTCGTTATCATATTAACTGGACACGCCTGAAGCGCTCCATTATAGGACTTGTCTGCCTATTGGGCGGCACCTCTTTCACCATTCTTAGTTTCTACCTCCAGGCTAAACCCGGTATTCCACAACAACTCTCTGACTTGGAGATAGCATGGTGTTTCTGCATTATCAACTGTGTGATAGCTACTTTTGGAGCTTTCATTCTGTTCACTACTATTCAAAAAGCAGGTAAGATTTACGGTTTAGTTAAGAGTATCTCAGTCAACAGCTATGGTATGTTTCTGATGCACATGCTTTGGTTGCCATTTTGGGTATCAATCATTCAGCCACAAATATCTATTGCGGCAGCTATTCCTCTTATTAGCATACTTACCTTTATCAGTTGTTATATCACTACAAAACTTATCTCTTATTTACCTAATAGCAAATGGGTTATAGGATGATTATTAGTAGAAGAGCATGTTTGCAGAATTTATTTATTCCACATGGTTAAAAAACTATTAAATATTACTCGAAAGAAACTTGATAAAAGTGGCATTTCGTTTTACACAGTAATCCTCTGTGTCTTTTTTGCTGTTTATCAATGTTTTAAAATTTTATTTCAGATAAAGTTATTAAAAAATTTGGCATGTATTAGGAAAACATCTATCTTTGCAACCGCTTTTAAGAAGTAAAGCACTCGGGGTGTAGCGCAGTCCGGTTAGCGCACCTGCTTTGGGAGCAGGGGGTCGTGGGTTCGAATCCCGCTACCCCGACTGATAAGAATCAAGGAGTTACAGTGAAATGTAGCTCCTTTTTTATTACTCAGATGAAACGATTTAACCGATGATTGATTTAGTAACAAAAAAATACCGTATGAAAACACTTTTATTAGCAGCGACAGTATTAATTATAGCTATGACTGCTTGTAACGAAAAAAAGAGTAAGGTCACCATCATTGGCTCATGGATAATGCCCATTGATGGACAACCAGGCAAGATGCAAGGCATAAGACTGGACGAAGATGGAGAAGCATCTTCTATTAACATGGCTACGTTGGTATACAAATATTGGGAGCAGCAAGGAGATGAACTTTACCTGACAGTAAAGAGCATTGGCAACGGCGTGGAAATAGAAGGGATAGACACTTTAAAAATTGAAAAACTTACAACCGATTCATTAGTTTTAAATTCCAACTACGGCTATACATTACGTTATGCTAAAGAAAAATCAACTAAGCCCTAAACAACTGTTACAGTATTTAGGACTAGTCACTAATCCAAAAGCTTTATTATTTCTTTCTTGCAGCAATAGCCAGCAGCACTCCAAGAACAACGCCTAATATAGCCGCAAACAAAACCCTGACTTCTCCCGGCAACAAGAAAGTTATAGTATGCGCCGGATACCAAAAGAAAGGGATCGTTTTCTTAAAAACAAAGTTCCATTGTGCATCCCAATTAAGATGTGTAATGATGCGCGTCATCGGGATAGGGGTTACAAGGCTACGGAGCGAACCGCCACAATCCAAGATATGCGTATCCGTTATCTTATGAAATGTCATAAACACAGGAGCAAAGATTGTGTTCATAGTGACAGATATAGCCCAAGCAACCCATAGCTTATCCAAGCAGAATTCTCCATTAATTATAGACGAAGCATTTTCCATTCCCATGTATTCCATGAATTGCGGTACACCTTTGGAAAAGACAATCATTGCCATATTAATCCCCATTCCTAAAAGCCCCCATACAACCGCTCGAGGGAGGACACCAAATCCTTTTCTATTATACACTCCCGAACTAATGCGAAGCCCCAGAATTTCGCCCAAAGTGGCAAGCACCCCGAATTTCACAAAACTCATTATCATGCCATGTGCTGTATTGAAAGATTTATACCAATCATAAAGGGCATCGCTTACAAAGAAAGGTAAGAAGATTACGATTAGAGTAAAAACGAAAAGAAAATCTTGTTTTTTCATTCAAATGTTATGCTTTTCATTAATAATAGCAACAAATATACTAAAATAATTTCAAATTCAAAGCAAACAGGTAATTAGAACCAACAAATTCAAACAAAAGCACTTTTTTACTCTCTACTACAAAAAAAAGTGGGCTGTCCGGTTACCGGACAGCCCACTTCATATAATTTCTTGCAAATACTCTTCTACTTGATAATACCTAATTCCTTAAAGCATTTTGTGAGCTTTTCAACTGCATAATCCACTTGTTCTTTAGTATGAGTAGCCATTAACGCCACACGCACCAATGTATCTTGAGGAGCACATGCCGGTGGAATAACCGGATTAATAAAAATACCTTCATCAAAAGCCATCTTTGTCACAACAAATGTCTTTTCCGTATCACGTACATACAAAGGTATAATAGGAGACTCTGTTTCACCGATCTCGAAGCCAGCATCACGAAAACTCTTCAAAGCATAATTAGTGATATCCCACAAACGCTGAATACGCTCCGGTTCTGATTTAATAATGTGAAGAGCCTCACGAGCCGCTGCTGTTGCTGCCGGCGTGCTGCTCGCCTGGAATATATAAGAACGGGCATTATGACGCAACCAATTGATGACATCCTTATCACCGGCAATAAAACCACCTATTGAAGCCAATGATTTGCTGAATGTTCCCATTATCAGGTCAATATCCTCGGTAACTCCGAAATGGTCGCAAACACCGCGACCTTGCTTACCGAATACACCTAAACCATGAGCTTCATCCACATAAATACTGGCATTATATTTCTTCTTCAAACGAACGATTTCCGGCAAGTTGGCCAAATCACCTTCCATTGAGAACACACCGTCTACAACAATCAACTTCACAGCATCCGGTTCACACTTCTGGAGTTCCTTTTCAAGGTCTTCCATATCGTTGTGCTTGTATTTTAATTGTGTAGCGAAAGAGAGGCGGCGTCCGTCCACGATAGAAGCATGGTCGCGGTCATCGCAGATAATATAATCTCCACGACCTACTACTGCAGGAATGATACCCTCATTTACAGTAAAACCAGTAGAAAAGCAAAGTGCTTCATCTTTCCCTACGAATTCAGCCAATTCCTTTTCCAATTCAACATGTATATCAAGAGTACCGTTCAGAAAACGGGAACCGGCACATCCTGTACCATATTTTTCAGTGGCAGCAATGGAAGCGTCAATGATTCGTTTGTCATATGTCAATCCCATATATGCGTTCGAACCGAACATCAGGACCTTTTTGCCATCCATCGTTACCTCTGTATCCTGATGGCTGTTAATTGTGCGGAAATAGGGATATACCCCTTTTGCCATAAATTGTTGCGGCAAATCATATTTCGCGAATTTGTCTTGCAGTAAACCCATGAAATGTCTTTTATATAATGAATATTAATTCTATTAAAAACAAGTTCTTAAAAACAGGGGGCAAAGATAGCAAAATATGTTGTTATATGTTCCTTTTACTCTAAAAAATCTACTCTAACTCGTTTTAAGAGACTCACTATGGTTAAAATTAAAGGATTTATATTACTTTTGCATGATAGAAAACCCCGTTTAAATGGATGATAATAAAAAGAAAATAGCATTTATAATAAATCCTATATCCGGTACACAAGGTAAGGAGCATATATTGAAATGGCTTGACGAAAAGTTAGATAAGAATCGGTACATGCCCGAAGTAATCTATACGGAATGGGCGGGACATGCCGTTGAAATAGCTGCCCGAAAGGCCAAAGAAGAGGTTTTTGCCGTAGTTGCCATTGGTGGAGATGGAACAATCAATGAAATAGCGCGTTCATTGGTACACACCAAAACGGCATTAGGTATTATTCCATGTGGCTCAGGAAACGGACTCGCCCGTCATCTGCAAATTCCAATGGAAGCCAAAAAGGCAATTGACATCATCAATGAAGGATTGATAGACATTATTGACTATGGCAAGATCAATGATGTTCCTTTTTTCTGTACCTGCGGAGTGGGATTTGACGCATTTGTCAGTCTGCAATTTTCCAAGGCGGGCAGAAGGGGGCCACTCATATATCTGGAGAAGACCCTGCTTGAAAGTTTAAAGTACAAACCGGAAACTTACGAGCTGGAAATGGACGGAAGCACATCACGCTATAAAGCTTTCCTGATTGCATGCGGAAATGCCTCACAATATGGAAACAACGCCTATATCACCCCGCAAGCCACACTTAACGACGGTCTGCTGGATGTTACCATCCTGGAACCGTTTACCGTATTGGATGTACCTGCATTATCATTCCAGCTGTTTAACAAAACCATTGACCAGAACAGCCGAATAAAAACTTTCCGTTGTAAAACACTCCGTATCCACCGTTCCAAACCGGGAGTAATACACTTTGATGGAGACCCGATGATGATGGGAGAAAATATTGACGTCAACATAATCCAAAGGGGTTTACAAGTCATTGTGCCCAAAAATGCAGAAAAAGACACCTCAAACGTACTACAACGTGCTCAAGATTACATCAATGGCCTTAAACAAATAAATGAGTCCATAATGGAAGATATTACTCATACAAACAGAATGATATTGGATAAAGGCAAGGAACAAATAAAAAAACTTAGAAAGAATTAAAGTCTACAAGATTATCGGGAGATGTTCAAGATTGATAATTTTATAATTCAAGTTGTTCCATAAAGTTGTTTTTTAAAATAAACTCTTCTGTTTTGATACGTCTGTAATATGTTTTATGTATTTTTGCGCAATATTTATCCGCTTTTAGCAATGACGCATCCTGATGTTGCATCGCCAAACAGAAAATAGTAAATTGTAAAATAGTAATATAATAAGATGTATAGATCACACACCTGCGGAGAATTGCGTATCTCCGACATTAATAAGCAAGTGACATTGTCAGGTTGGGTACAACGCAGCCGTAAAATGGGGGGGATGACATTCATAGACCTTCGCGACCGTTACGGAATTACCCAATTAGTATTTAATGAAGAAGTAGATGCCGAGCTTTGCGAGCAGGCTAACCACTTGGGACGCGAATTTGTAATCCAGATAGTGGGAACTGTGAATGAGCGCTTCAGCAAAAACAAAAATATTCCTACCGGAGACATTGAAATTATTGTTTCAGAACTGAATGTGCTAAATTCCGCTCTGACTCCGCCTTTCACAATCGAAGATAATACAGACGGCGGGGATGATATCCGTATGAAATACCGCTACTTGGATTTGCGTCGTGCTACTGTACGTAAGAATCTGGAACTGCGTCATAAAATGACAATTGAAGTTCGTAAATATCTGGACAGTAAAGGGTTCATCGAAGTGGAGACTCCGCTTCTCATAGGTTCTACACCGGAGGGTGCACGTGACTTTGTTGTTCCTTCACGCATGAATCCGGGACAATTCTATGCACTGCCGCAAAGCCCTCAAACATTGAAACAATTGCTGATGGTTTCCGGTTTCGACCGTTATTTCCAAATAGCCAAATGTTTCCGCGATGAAGACCTGAGAGCCGACCGCCAGCCGGAATTTACACAAATAGACTGCGAAATGTCTTTTGTACAACAAGATGATGTAATCGAACTCTTTGAAGGCATGGCAAAGTATCTTTTCAAGGAAATTCGCGGTGTGGAGTTGACAGAACCATTCCAACGTATGCCATGGGCAGATGCCATGAAGTATTATGGAAGTGACAAGCCTGATCTGCGCTTCGGTATGAAATTTGTAGAATTGATGGACATCATGAAAGGGCATGGTTTCTCTGTATTCGACAATGCTGCATACATCGGAGGTATCTGTGCTGAAGGTGCTGCAAGTTATACCCGCAAGCAACTGGATGCTCTGACCGAATTCGTAAAGAAACCGCAAATCGGAGCCAAAGGTATGGTATATGCTCGTGTAGAAGCTGACGGTACCGTAAAATCAAGTGTCGACAAGTTCTATACACAAGAAGTTTTGCAGGAAATGAAAGCCGCCTTTGGCGCTAAACCAGGTGACTTAATTCTTATTTTAAGTGGTGATGATGCAATGAAAACCCGCAAGCAACTGAATGAGCTTCGTCTTGAAATGGGTAATCAATTAGGGCTGCGCGATAAGAATAAGTTTGCATTGCTTTGGATTGTTGATTTCCCGATGTTTGAGTGGAGCGAAGAAGAAGGACGCCTAATGGCTATGCACCATCCGTTTACTCATCCTAAAGATGAAGATATTCCTTTGTTGGACACCAATCCCGCAGCAGTCCGCGCCGATGCCTACGATATGGTGTGCAATGGCATTGAAGTCGGTGGCGGTTCTATACGTATTCACGACGCACAATTACAGGCTAAAATGTTCGAAATATTAGGGTTCACTCCGGAGAAAGCCGAAGAGCAGTTCGGATTCCTGATGAATGCATTCAAATTCGGAGCACCTCCTCATGGCGGTTTGGCTTACGGTCTTGACCGTTGGGTTAGTATTTTTGCAGGCCTTGACAGTATTCGTGATTGCATCGCATTTCCGAAGAATAACTCCGGCAGAGATGTTATGCTGGACGCACCCTCGGCTATCGATCAGAAACAGTTGGATGAACTCAACCTTATTGTTGAGGTAAAAGAATAAATACAAGAGAATAGGAGAGAGTGAAAGAGTCCACACGTATTTTTCGTTTTGCAGTAATCGGTACGCTAAACGCTTTAATTACAGCAGTCACCATCTGGTTTATGATGGATGAATTGGACATCAATTACATGCTTTCCAATGTAACGGCATACATACTTGCACAGACTCACAATTTCATTTGGTGCAAGTATTGGATATTCCCAACAGAAAAGAAGAGCAACACTTGGCGACAAGTGCTGCTCTTTTCCATAGCCTTTGGCATGGCTTATTGTGCACAATTCATTTTCCTTATCGGACTGGTAGAAGGGCTAAACTGCGATGAGTATCTTGCCCAATTCTTAGGACTATTTGTATATGGCGGAGTGAACTTCCTGATGAATAAAAAGGTCACTTTTAAGTGAAGCCCTTTTTTAATCTAAAAAACGCTTTGTCAATCCTTCATAGGCGTCAATCCTGCGATCACGCAAGAATGGCCACCAACGACGGACATTCTCCGAACGTTCCAAATCAATTTCCACCACAATATTCTCAGACTGATCATTACCAGCCTGCGCCAAAAACTCACCTTGCGGACCAACCACAAAACTATTTCCCCAAAAAAGAATACCATTCGTTTGCATGGAAGGATCAGGCTCATGCCCCACACGATTCACTGAAATGACAGGAAGTCCGTTGGCTACGGCATGTCCGCGTTGTGAGATTATCCAAGCATTCAATTGGCGAGACTTTTCATCATCCGTATCACTGCTTTCCCAACCGATAGCCGTAGGATAAATCAACAATTCGGCACCTTTCAATGCCATTAGACGCGCAGCCTCAGGATACCATTGATCCCAACATACCAACACCCCCAGCTTTCCAAGAGAAGTCTGTATAGGTTCAAATCCCAAATCCCCGGGAGTGAAATAAAATTTCTCATAATACGCCGGATCGTCAGGTATATGCATTTTGCGGTATTTCCCGGCAATGCTACCATCACGTTCAAAAACAACTGCTGTATTATGATACAAACCCGGAGCACGTTTTTCAAATAACGAGGTTACCAATACAATGTTGTTGGCAGCTGCCAACTCTGAATAGAAACCGGTTGACGGTCCGGGAATAGGTTCCGCCAAATCAAACAGTTGGGTATTCTCCGTCTGGCAAAAATAGAGTGAGTTATGCAGTTCCTGCAACACTACCAATTGTGCACCATGAGCTGCACACGCTTCGATGCTCTTGGCCAGATTCATCAGGTTGGTACGCATATCCGCGACATTAGCCTGCTGGATAATACCGACTTTTATTTTTCTCATAATCTATATTTCTTTTGAATGTTTTTTTATTGTTCTTCGGTCTAATCTATCCCACCAATAATAAGTTGCCAAACTGATAAGAATTGAAATAACCCAAGAGAGTATTTCACCATATTCCCAATTCCATTGCTCTACAAAAAGATATTCGGAGAAATTTAGAAGAAAGATAAGTTCCAATACTCCCGGAAGATTATCCAACCATATATTCTTTTTAATATACCGCCGAAACTTAGGAAAGAACCAGCCTGCTGTATACATAGTTATAAATATCCCACAAAAAATGAAATTGACAACTTCCATATCTTCCTACTATTTGATTACCCCCATCGGATATTGCATCGTGACACAGTGCAGCGAGCCATGTTGTTTTATCAAAGCACGACAGTCTACGCCTACAATTTCATGTTCGGGAAAAGCCTTTTGCAACACCTCTTGGGCGCGCATATCATTCTCCGGCTGATTATATGTGGGATATAGCACCGCATTATTCATTATCAAAAAATTAGCATACGTAGCCGGGAGTCTTTCGCCTTCCACTTCTATTTTATCGGCCATTGGCAGTGCCAACAGTTTATAAGGTTCTCCTGCGAGTGTTTGGAACGTTTTAAGTTGTTCTTCCATTCGGTGCAACTCCTCATAATGCTCGTCATTCACGTCCCGGCACTGCACATAAGCAATCGTATCCGGCGAACAAAAACGGGCAAGCGTATCTATATGGCTGTCCGTATCATCTCCGGCCAAACATCCGTAATCCAGCCAAAGTACCCGTTCAAGATGAAATGTCGATCGGAGATACTCTTCAATCTCCACCTTGTTCAGCTGACCGTTACGGTTAGGCGACAGCAGGCATTCCGAAGTGGTAAGTAATGTTCCCAAGCCGTCACTTTCAATGGAACCGCCTTCCAGCACAAAGCCTAAACGGTTCATATATCGACCTTTTAAGATTTCGGCTTCAACAGCCCGACGTGTAATTTGATTATCTTTATCCGAAGCAAATTTCAGTCCCCAGCCATTAAAAGTAAAATCAAGCAGAGAAGCCCCCTCTGTATCTACCATAGTGATAGCTCCATGGTCGCGCGCCCAAGTATCATTCGTTTCACATTCCAGAAAACGTACGTTATCCATATTAACTGCCGCGGAGATTTGCATTCTCACTTCCTCAGGTTCCGGAGTTACAATCAGCAGCAACTCCCGCTTGGCTATTTCGGAAGCAATGGCAATAAAACATTGCTGTACTTCTTCAAGCATATAAGCCCAATCGGTATTTGCATGAGGCCATGTAAGTTGTACACCGCTTTGTAAAGCCCATTCTGCAGGCAGGTGGGGAGCACGCGTTTCCACCTGAAAGGTCATATTCTTACCAAAACGCACCTGATAATCTTTTTCGGTAGCTCCACCTAATGGAATTCCAACAAAATATCCCATATCAATTCTAAGTTATTTAATTCGTTAAGTAAGATAATGAAGCCTAAAGTTCAGCTTTACATTTCTCAACTTCTGGTTCGGCAATACACTTATTTCTTTTCTTCTTTAGGCTTCCTATCAAAGAACGGATTCTTGGAAGAAGCGCTGACCGGAATAGCGAATACCGCCTTGCAATCCTTCAGCCAATTCATTCGTTGTGCAGCCAGCCCGGCAGAGAACATCACCCGGGTATCCACCCGCATATCGGCAGCCATAGCGCAAGCGGAGCCGACAGCAATCCCCACATCAACCGTATTCAAGGCACATGGCACACCCTCGGAACGCCCGGCACAAGTTGGAAAGCCACAATGACCGCAGTTCAACCCTTGCGCCTGCTCGCGCGTACCTATTATAACAACACATTCTGCTTGCAAAACGTTTGCCGCATCACGCAGGAAGAACTTCATACCCAATTCTTCTGCCATGGCACTCATTTTTTCTGAAAGTTTTTTCAGGTCTTCTCCTGTAACCAGTGCCGTTTCAATTACATCTACACCTTTCCCTTTAGGCGCAGTGCGTGCGGCAGTCATCATTTGTCTCGCCACGCCCAGTACATGCTCATGGCGGCAATCCCGTTCGTTCTGTATCATACTTTTTTTCCCGAATTAATTAGTGATACAAAGATAAAAGTATAAAGTTATCTTTGCAAATCTTTTTTCCTTACCTTTGCAATAAGGACTAAAGAATTTATTTATGTTACAAATAGAGGGTGCCAGTATTGCATACGGTCATGATATACTATTCTCCAACTTCAACCTGCAATTGAGGAGGGGAGAGATTGCCTGTATTTCCGGTTCGTCGGGATGCGGAAAGACATCTCTTCTCAATGCCATACTGGGGTTTACTCCATTAAAAGAAGGACGTATTACGGTCAATAACATCGTATCGGATAAAAACAGCATAGACCTCATTCGCAAACAAATAGCTTGGATTCCACAAGAATTGGCGCTACCGTTAGAATGGGTAAAAGACATGATACAGCTGCCTTTCAGTCTGAAAGCCAATCGAGCCACACCGTTCTCCGAAATGCAACTATTCAATTGCTTTGAAGAATTAGGACTTGAAGAAGAGTTATATTATAAACGTGTAAATGAGATATCCGGCGGCCAACGCCAACGCATGATGATAGCCGTAGCTTCCATGATCAACAAGCCACTAATCATTGTGGACGAGCCGACTTCGGCACTCGATTCGGGTTCTACGGAGAGAGTGCTGGCCTTCTTACGGCATCAAACCCAAAAGGGAACCGCCGTACTGGCAGTATCACACGACATGGATTTCGCCAAAGGATGTGACCGACATATAATAATGTGACAAACCTGATAAACATAAAGCCATGAGTTTTGCCGGATTTGTTTTTGATATGATACGTCGTGATAAGGAGAACCGCAATTTACGCCTTCTTCGCCGGGAGCGTCTCAATGAGCGTTTAGATAAAATGCACAAAGGGCGCCGTATGCCTCACAATACAACTGCAGAAGACATGGAAAAGATAACCAAATTTACCCGGCAAAAGGAACATTCCGAACAGAAACATACCGTACGAATGATGCTGATTATTATTGGGGGGTGCATTATTATTGCATCCGCATTGGTTTTCTTATTTATCCGCTAATTCCGCAGGAAAAAGAGAACCACCAAAACACTAATGAATTTTCCAAGATTTATTAATAAATTCCGGTAAATTTATTAATAAATTCTTCCATAATTTATTAATAGCGCTACCTTTGCATTACAAGCTATCGAAAATACTCATGGGAACTATCGACATATCATACCTCAGTCTGGGCATCGGACTACTTTTGCTATTAATACCATTATTCTATATATGGAAATTCAAGACCGGCCTGCTACGTGCAACTCTCATCGGTACGGCACGCATGATTGTGCAGCTTTTCTTCATCGGCGTTTATCTGAAATACCTTTTTCTTTGGAATAATCCGTGGATTAATTTCCTGTGGGTAATCGTCATGATACTCGTAGCTTCGCAAACGGCACTGGCACGCACACAACTGAAACGCAAGATATTACTGATACCTATATCCGTAGGTTTTCTGTGTAGCGTGGTATGCGTGGGAATGTATTTTATAGGAATCGTACTGCGTCTTGAAAATGTGTTCAGTGCCCAATACTTCATTCCTATTTTCGGCATATTGATGGGAAACATGCTATCCAGTAATGTTATAGCCCTAAATACTTATTATAGCGGATTGAAACGCGAGCAACAACTTTACCGCTATCTGCTTGGTAACGGGGCTACCCGTACAGAAGCGCAAGCGCCGTTTATCCGTCAGGCCATTATCAAGGCATTCAGTCCGCTCATTGCCAATATCTCTGTCATGGGCTTGGTAGCATTTCCCGGAACAATGATTGGACAGATATTGGGCGGGAGTAGTCCCAATGTCGCTATCAAATATCAGATGATGATTATGGTTATCACATTTACGGCATCTATGCTTTCACTGATGATAACCATTTCATTGGCTTCGCGTAAGTCTTTCGACGCCTACGGAAAGCTACGGCCTGTCATGGTAGAAAAAAAAGTAAAAAGTAAGCCGTAATTCGCTACTTTTATGTATATTTGCAACCAAATTTTCTACTGATAATGAAAATTAAGGAGATAGTAAGCGCCCTTGAACGGTTCGCGCCTCTGCCATTGCAAGACGGATTTGACAATGCCGGCCTGCAAATTGGATTGACAGATGCGGAAGCAACAGGGGCTTTGTTGTGTCTTGACGTTACTGAAGCCGTATTGGACGAAGCAATTGCGTTAGGGTACAATCTTGTCATATCGCATCATCCGCTTATCTTCAAAGGTTATAAATCCATTACAGGAAAGGACTATGTGGAGCGTTGTATCTTGAAAGCTATCAAGAACGACCTTGTCATTTATTCCGCCCACACTAACCTGGACAATGCACCGGAAGGAGTGAATTTCAAGATTGCCGAGAAAATCGGATTAAAGAATGTACGTGTACTGGAAGCCAAAGAAAACGCTTTATTGAAACTGGTGACATTCGTACCTGCCGCACAGACGGAACAAGTACGCACAGCATTGACATCTGCCGGATGCGGATGTATCGGCAATTATGATTCGTGCAGCTACAATGTGGAGGGCGAGGGAATGTTTCGTGCTCTTGAAAGCGCCAATCCTTATTGCGGAAAAATCGGCGAGCTGCATGTGGAAAAGGAGACGCGTATCGAAACCATTCTGCCAGCTTACCGAAAAGCAGAAGCAATAAAAGCGTTACTCGCCGCACATCCGTACGAGGAACCTGCATTTGATTTATATCCGTTGCAGAACTCCTGGCAACAAGCCGGAGCAGGCGTTATCGGCGAATTGGAAGCTCCGGAAACCGAATTGGAGTTCCTGAAGCGTATCAAGAAAACCTTTGAAGTGGGTTGCCTGAAACACAACAAACTGACCGGACGGGAGATACAGACCGTTGCCCTATGTGGCGGTGCGGGGGCTTTTCTCATGCCGCTTGCCATACGCAACCATGCTGATGTCTTCATTACCGGCGAAATAAAATACCACGACTATTTCGGCCACGACACAGACATCCTGTTGGCAGAGATAGGGCATTATGAAAGCGAACAGTATACAAAAGAAATATTTTATACAATAATCCGGGATTTGTTTCCTGCTGTTGAAGTTCAACCAAGCAAAGTAAATACGAATCCCATAAAATACATGTAATTAAAATGGCTAAAGAAGCAAAAAAAGATCCTCAGGAATTGACAGTGGAGCAGAAATTAAAAGCTTTGTTCCAATTACAGACCATGTTGTCTAAAATTGATGAAATCAAGACGTTGAGAGGCGAGCTTCCTCTGGAAGTGCAAGACTTGGAAGATGAAATTGCCGGTTTGAGTACCCGTATCGAAAGAATCCAGTCGGAGGTTTCCGAATTGAAATCCGCTATTGCTACCAAAAGAGTAGAGATCGAAACCGCAAAAGCTTCCGTTGCAAAATATAAAGAACAACAGGAAAACGTACGCAACAACCGCGAATATGACTTCCTAAGTAAAGAAATCGAGTTCCAAACATTGGAAATTGAGCTTTGCGAAAAGAGAATCAAAGAGTTTACCGCTGATGAGGAAGTGAAATCTCAGGAAGCAGCAGAAAGCATTGCCGCTTTGGAAGAAAGACAGAAAGATCTGGACGTAAAGAAGAATGAGCTGGACGAAATCATTTCTGAAACCAAACAGGAAGAAGAAAAGCTAAGAGACAAAGCCAAAGATCTCGAAACAAAAATCGAACCGCGTCTGCTCCAGTCTTTCAAGCGTATCCGCAAAAATTCACGCAATGGTTTGGGCATCGTCTATGTACAGCGTGATGCCTGCGGTGGTTGCTTCAACAAAATTCCGCCTCAAAGACAATTGGACATCCGTTCACGTAAGAAAATCATTGTTTGCGAATATTGCGGACGTATCATGATTGACCCGGAACTGGCAGGTATTGCTCCGGAAGTGAAAGAAGAACCGGTAAAAGAAAAAACAACAAGAAGCAGAAAGAAAGCAGCAGACGCTGAATAAATTCCGTAATTCTTGCGATAAACCCAATAAGGTTCAGGCAGTTATTTTATGAGATGAATAACAGCCTGAACCTTATTTATGAACATGAAAATCAAAAGTAGGCCTACTTTGCTATTCCCAATTAATTTCACACATTTGTCCAAACTCATAAGAGTAGGAGGGAATACGTATTTTTTACTATCATTTTCACACATCATCAACATTTTCATCCCCCGTCCAGAAGCTACTCTGAGAGGGGATACAATGAGTCCCTGAGTGAAAGGCATTGAGTCCCTGACTGAATCCCTTTCACTCAGGGACTCATTACAGCTCACTCAGTGACTCAAATCAAAGATCCTTGTAGTCGGGTATGTCTTGTAAGAAAATATAACTATTATTTTCATAATCCATACGACAGCAATAATGCCTGATACCATTACTCACTATCAGATAGTCCACCTTCAATACCATATTGTAACGGGTAATCTGATCGAAAACCTTTTGAGTAATTTCCACTTCGGGAGCCTTGTATTCCACAATCATACGCGCTGTGAGATCACGCCTGTAAAGCACTGTATCACAGCGTTTTTTAGTGCCATTCAATTGCACCTGCACCTCGTTTGCCATAAGCGCCTGCGGATAGCCTTTATGCACCAAAAGAAAGTGCACAAAGTGCTGTCGCACCCATTCCTCAGGAGTCAAAGCAACATATCGACGACGGACCACGTCAAAAATACTCCTTTTCCCGTCCCTCATAGCAATTTTGGCATCAAATGCCGGCAAGTTCAGTGAGAACATTCTATTTTAATTTCTTGTTTTTACTTTTTTATTGTAACTTTGTCCACTGAAGTTACGAAATGAGTGTATTTTATTGGAAATGAGCGCATATTAGCGGCTCACTATGGTAATAGGTTACGAATTAGTAAGTTATCTACTGCTTTATTCTTCTGTGCATTGCGTAACCTTCAAAGAACTCTTCGTATGCAAAGGTAGCAATTTTATTGGGACTTTTGATGTATTCCATCTGTTTTTTCATTTACGTTTTTCCGTAAAAGCGATTTTATTTGTCGGCACACCATCGTACAAAAGGATTTTGAACGACCGTGTGCCGACTTCTGCATAAGCGGAGAAAAGGGCTTTGCCTCACGCCTAAACAATAGTTTAGACTGATGAGACAAGGCCCCTTTCTTTTGTGCTTATGCCAAAGAGGTGCTTTTACGGGGTTTTGACGATTTTTCTTTTTTCGTTGTCCTTTTGAGCCGGAAGCGGAAAGCCGTGTATGACAGCACATTCCATAAATGGAACAAGCCGTCACTCACGGCAGACAAACCGGGAAGAATGATTTTATCCATCCGACCAAACACGTTTGGCCAAACAGATAAAAACATACTTCCTTGCCGATGGTTTGCCCGGTTTCACGCTACCGGCTATGTTCTTTTCTGTTGGGGATGTCTTTTTCACGGATTTCTCTTTTGAAGTTTTCCTGTCTAATCTGCCTCCACTTCCGTTTACCTCCATTTTCGCGCCTTTCAGTGAGCCGCATCAGGCAGTCATTTTCGTGCTGGGTGCAAAGGTAACTCCGGGATTGTACGGGAAAGCAAGGTCAAGCCTCCTGTTTTCTGGAAAAATCTCCAGCCCTTCGGGTAGTATTTTTCCGAAAAACCTTGCATTCCCTAATCCCTACCTTTTTAAGCACCCGAAACGAAAACGACCGATGCGACAGAAAGACGCATTAAAAAAAATGTCGGATAAACGAGAGGCAGATAAGATAGTTTGAAACTCAACTCCCTCAGCTCTTGAATCCGCATTAAAAAACAAAAAATCAAAAACAAAACGGATATGAGAACGGCAATAGCAACAAAATTCGTGGCATGGGAAGTACCAAGTTTGGAGAACCTGCAAGGCAGCAAGGTGTACGGACTTCGCACCAAACTGAACAATGGTGAGAAATTGAGCCGAGAGGAAAAGGATTGGCTTACACGCAACGTGAACAGCAACACCTATTTCAAGAGCGCAGTACCCTTGCAAGGTTGGATGTTTGACTTTTCCGACATTCTCCGAACCTACATTGTAAAGCAGTATGGACATTGGGCGGAATACAAGGCTACCGACAAGACCGCACTCCGCAGTTTCCTATACGGCAGGATAGACAGCATAGTGGAATTTAACAAATGATACGGCTATGACAGCAACGGTAAATTTCAGACAAATGGCGCAATACATAGGGCTTGCGATATGCACCCTAATCATGCGCACCGCCTTTTGGGTGTCCGGCATCCTTTGGTACATCGTCAGAGAGATAATAAACGGAGTGTTCCGAGTGGCAATAGGGGTAATCGTGGCTATTCTTTCCGTTATCCTGTTCTTCGGCTTCATTCTTTGGTTATTCACCCTTTAATCCCTACCGACATGGCAAAGAGAAGAAGCAAGACAGTGGAGCAACAATGCAGATACTACGAGGTGGGCAACATCTTCGAGTACATGGTGGAAACATACCTCAACGGCAATATGTCCGTGTTCCGTGGACTCTACCACGAACTGAACAAGGACGCACGGAAGGACTTTATAGACTTCCTATTGAGCGAGGTTGAGCCGATTTATTGGAGGGAGATTTTGAAACATACTATTTGACAACTCATAAAAACGACAGCGATATGAAAGGAACAGACCATTTCAAGAGAACGATACAGATGTATTTGGAACAACGTGCGGAGGAAGACACGCTCTTTGCAAAGAACTACCGCAATCCAGCCAAGAACATTGACGATTGCGTAACCTACATTCTGAACTATGTGCAGAAAAGCGGTTGTAACGGCTTCACGGACGGAGAGATATACGGACAAGCCGTACACTACTATGACGAGAACGAGATTGAGGTGGGCAAGCCTATCCAATGCCAAGTGGCGGTGAACCACATTGTGGAACTCACGGCAGAGGAAAAAGCAGAAGCACGTCAGCAGGCAGTCCGCAGATACCAAGACGAGGAACTCCGCAAGTTGCAGAACCGCACCAAGCCGACAAAGGCGAAAACAGAAACCCAAGTTCAACCCTCATTATTTGATTTTGGCTTATGAAACCGAGAAACAAATTTGAAAAAGCAGTTCTTGCCCAAAGCAAGAAACTACGCCCGATAACCCCGATACAGATAAATTGGGCATTCCGTAATTGCGTGGAGCATTATGCACACCGCTTGCCGAAAGGTCGTACCACTTGTATGGATTGCGGTCATAGTTGGGTAATGACGGAGCAGACCGAGCATTGTACGTGTCCCGAATGTGGAGCAAGTTTGAAAGTCTGCCTCACCTATCAGCGCAAGGTAAGACAAAAGCAGTATTTCACAACCCTTACCACAAGCGGAGAATACCAAGTGCTACGAATGTTCTTGCTTGTCGTGGGTATGGAGAAAGGGTTTAATGCCAAGTCCTATGCCCTTGAAATCGGGCAGTATTGGTGGAATGAACAAGGGCGTAAGGCTGTTGTTGCCATTCCACGCACATTGGGATGCTACATCGACACGTTCTCATTCGCTTCTCCTTTTGCTATCCGCAATGACAATGAAGCGTACCGCCATATCTCATATTCCCCGATATATCCAAGATATAAGGTGTTGCCGACACTCCGCAGAAACGGCTTTAACGGCAATTTCCACGACATTGTACCCACCAAACTGATACCGGCATTATTGTCGGACAGCCGTGCGGAAACGCTGTTGAAGGCAGGGCAATATCCCATGTTGCGCTACTATCTGTACCACTCTTTCAATATTGGAGAGTATTGGGCTTCAATCAAGATATGTATCCGCAACGGCTATACCATTGAGGACGGCTCAATGTGGCGTGACACCATAGACCTCCTGCGTCATTTCGGCAAGGACACAAACAGCCCGAAATACGTTTGCCCTGCCGACCTCAAAGCCGAACACGACAAGTTGGTGGCAAAGCGCAACCTGCAAAGAAAACATGAGCGGACTGAACAGCAACGCAGGAAAGCGATTGAGGACGAGAAACAATATCTGAAAGCTAAGGGCATATTCTTCGGACTTGCCTTTACCGACAGCCTTATTTGCGTCAAAGTCATAGAGAGCGTGGAAGAAATGGCAGAGGAAGGAAGGACGATGCACCATTGTGTGGGCGGTTACCACAAACGAAAAGACTCCCTTATCCTTTCTGCCACCATTGACGGAAAACGAATTGAAACGATAGAGGTATCACTAAAAACTTTTGAGGTGGTGCAGTGTCGTGGCGTATGCAACGAGAACACCGAATACCACGACCGCATCATCGCCCTTGTGAACAAGAACGCCAACCTTATCCGCCAGCGGATGAAAGCGGCATAATATCGACATCTAACAACTAACATTATGGAAGTAAGATTTGAAAGCATGGTTTTCCTATGGGATGATAAAATCCCCACGATGTTCCTTGAATTTATGAACCTCCT